>OGGQ01002178.1_pt1 | contig 22222 bp, 17 predicted proteins | sample 1571191 | NCBI WGS metagenome assembly OGGQ01 (sample SAMEA2582061, study PRJEB24529) | metagenome | biome: Human gut stool | place: China | collected 2011
CTAATTTGCGCGTAATTGGTGGCATAATGGTGTTATGTACAGAAGGGGAGGGCGCAAAGCCTTCCCCTTCTTGTGCTTTAAAGGAGGTGGATGCAGATGGCGATCCGGATCGAGCAGGTGGATGCCGGCAGCGAGGCCGAGGCTCTTGGCCTTGCCCCTGGCGACGAGCTGTTGAGCGTGGACGACAACGAGCTGAACGACACGCTGGACTACGATTTTTATACCGACAGCAGCAGCTTCCACCTGAAAGCCCGGGTAGCGGACGGCATCCGGGAGTGGGAGGTGCAGCGGCCGCAGCGCGGCCCCTTTGGCTGCGGGTTCAAGACCTATCTGGGCGATGCAAAGCATTCCTGCTCCAACCACTGCATGTTCTGCTTCATCGACCAGCTGCCCCCGGGCATGCGCGAGAGCCTGTATTTCAAGGATGATGACGAGCGGCTGAGCTTTTTGTTCGGTAACTACATCACCATGACCAATATGCAGGATCACGAGATCGACCGCATCATCAAGATGCACATCTCGCCTATCAATATCTCGGTGCACACCACCAACCCCCAGCTGCGGGTGCGGATGCTGGCCAATAAGCGCGGCGGCGAGGTGCTCAAGTACCTGCCCCGTCTGGTGGAGGGCGGCATTGCCGTCAACTGTCAGCTGGTGCTTTGCCGCGGCGTGAACGACGGCGACGAGCTGCGCCGCACCCTTGCCGACCTGCTGGAGCTGACCCCCATGGTGCAAAGCATTGCAGCCGTGCCCTGCGGCATTACGGATTACCGCAAAAATCTGTACCCGCAGGTGCCCTACGATGCAAAGACCAGCGCTGAGGTCATCGACATTATGGAAGAATTCGGTGATGAATGCAAACGCCGCCACGGCAAGCGCATCATCTACCCCAGCGATGAATGGTACCTCAAGGCAGGCCGCCCCATCCCTGCGGCGGCGTTCTACGAGGACTACGACCAGCTGGAAAACGGCGTGGGCATGATGCGCCTGTTCGAGGAAGAATTTCTGGCGGAACTGGACAAGCCCCACCGGATCTACGGCACCAAGGAACTGGACGTGGTCACCGGCACCATGGCAGCGCCCCTCATCACCCGCATGATGGAGGAGCTGCACCGGCAGTACCCCATGATCACTGTGCACGTCCACACCATCCAGAACCGCTTTTTCGGCGGCAATGTGGGGGTGACCGGCCTCATCACCGCCACCGATATCATCGCCCAGTGCGCCGGCAGCCTTGCCACAAAAACGCTGGGCATCCCGGCTGTGATGCTGCGGGAGGAAAAGGACACCTTCCTTGACGATATCACGGTGGAGCAGCTGGGGCAGCGGCTGGGCGTAAAGGTGGAGGTGCTGCCCACGGCAGGCGGGGACGAAGCCCGCGCCTTGTTGCGCAGCGGCCTGCACATTGCCCGCAGAAGGAAGAGCGGCAGCTGATAACGCCATTTTTATTGTATTTTACCCCTTTTAAGAAAGGAGGAGACCCCATGAGCAAACCGATCGTAGCAGTGGTGGGCCGCCCCAACGTGGGCAAGTCCACCCTGTTCAATAAGCTGTGCGGCCAGCGCCTTGCCATTGTGGAGGATACCCCGGGCATTACCCGCGACCGCATTTTCGCCAACTGCGAGTGGAACGGCCACGAGTTTTTGCTGGTGGACACCGGCGGCATTGAGCCCAAGGCCACCGAGGGCATTCTGGCCCATATGCGCGAGCAGGCGCAGATCGCCATTGACACCGCCGACTGCATCATCATGGTCACGGACGTGCGCAACGGCCTGACCGCAGCCGACGAGGACGTGGCACACATGCTGCGCCGCAGCCACAAGCCCATCATTCTTGCCGTGAACAAGTGCGACAAGGTGGGCGAGGCTCCCATGGAGCTGTACGAGTTCTACAACCTCGGCTTTGACGAGGTGATGCCCATTTCTTCCGTGCACGGTCACGGTACGGGCGATCTGCTGGATGCAGTGTGCGCCCATCTGGACTTCAGCGAGACCGTGGTGGAGGAGGACCGTATCCCCGTTGCCATCATCGGCCGCCCTAACGTGGGCAAGTCCAGCCTGACCAACCGCATTCTGGGCGAGAATCGCATGATCGTGGCCAACGAGGCCGGCACCACCCGTGATGCCATCGACACCCCGGTGGACAACGCCTACGGCAAGTTTATCTTTACCGATACCGCCGGTCTGCGCAAGCGCAGCAACATCAGCGATGGTCTGGAGCGCTACATGGTAGTGCGTGCACTGGCCGCTGTGGAGCGCAGCCGCGTGGCGCTGATCCTTGTGGATGCCACCGTCGGCTTTACCGAGCAGGACAGCAAGGTGGCAGGCTATGCCCACGAGCAGGGCAAGGCCTGCATCATCGTGGTGAACAAGTGGGATGCCGTGGAAGGCAAGGAGACCAACACCATGGAGTTGCAGCGCCGGGGCTATGCCGAGTGCTTCAGCTTTATGGGCTATGCACCCATTATCTTCATCTCTGCCCAGACCGGCTACAACGTGAACAAGCTGATGCAGCTGATCCGGGATGTGGATGCCGAGAATGGTGCCCGCGTGCCCACCGGCGTGCTGAACGAGATGCTTGCCCGCGCTACTGCCCGGATGCAGCCCCCCAGCGACAAGGGCCGCCGCCTGAAGATCTACTACCTGACGCAGGCTTCCACCCGTCCCCCCACGTTCGTGGCCTTCGTGAACGCAAAGCACCTGTTCCACTTCAGCTATCAGCGGTATCTCATCAACCAGATCCGCGAAAACTTTGGTCTGGAGCATACGCCCATCCGTCTGGTCGTGCGGGAGCGCGGCTCCGGCGAGGTGGGTGCCAAGGACGTATAACACGTCAGGGAGGCTCAGATGATGAAATCTGTTCTCATCGCTGCGGTGTCCGCTGTACAGGCGTATCTGCTGGGCAGCATCGACACCGGTATCCTCGTCAGCAAGTTTTTGTACCACGATGACGTACGCAAGTACGGCAGCGGCGCTGCAGGCATGACCAATATGCTGCGCACCTTCGGTAAAAAGGCAGCGGCACTTACCGCCTTTGGTGATGTGCTCAAGGGTGTGTTGGCCGTGTGCATCGGCCGCTGGCTGTTCACCCAGATGCCGGAAAGCACCACGCTCTCGCCCTATCTTGCGGTGTACCTTGCCGCCATCTTTGCCATTATCGGCCATTTAAAGCCCCTGTATTTCGGCTTCAAGGGCGGCAAGGGCGTGCTGGTGGCGGGCGGCACTATTCTGGCCATCCAGCCGGTGCTGATCCCCTTTCTGGCAGTCATCTTTCTGGTCTGCCTGCTGCCCACCGGCATGGTGTCGCTGGGCAGTGTGACCATGGCAGCACTCTACCCGGTGCTCACCATCCTGTACGGGGTGTTCCGGGGCTATTCTGCCGCCGACCTTACCGTGTGCACCATTGGCTCGGTGATCATGGGTGCGATGGTCATTTACATGCACCGCTCCAACATCCAGCGCATCCGCGAGGGCAAGGAGTACCGCTTTGGCCGTCACGGCAAAAAGTAACAGAAAATAGTAAACCACCCCGCAGCAGCCGTTCACCGGCCGCTGCGGGGTGGTTTTTGTATAGGCTTATTCCTTTGTCTCGGTCTCTTCCTCAGGCTTTGCTTCGGAATGCCGCCGACGGAACCAGTCGGCGGGGATGCCGCTCTGGGCGGGGGTAAGATCCGGCGCAGGATGACCGTCCGGCAGGTGTGCGCCAAAGGCCGGGACAAAGAAGAACTTGCGCACGATGAAGATCAGCGCGATGGCGCCCACGCTGAGCAGGTTCTCCACGGCGGAATCGTGTCCCACCACCAGATGGCGGGCAATGGCGTACAGCAGCACCTCAAGGCTGCTGCCGGGGCTGTGCTTGGCCAGCATCTTGATGAACTCGATACCGATCACAATGTCCAAGCTGCGCTCCAGAAAGGTGCGGATCTCTGCCTCGTTGCCGTCGAACAGCAGGCCGGGCATCCAGCGGATCAGGGGCACAACGCTGAGCAGCAGACCAATCAGCACCAGCCCGGATAACAGCACTTCCAGCAGACTGGAGGCCTGAATAATGCGGTTGCGCAGGGAGGTACGCCAGTGGCTTTCTACCGGGTGAGAGGGATGTTCCATAGTAAGACCTTCCTTTCAGCATTCTGCTGCATAAAGATCGACAAAATCCTGCCTTTATTGTAGCAGACGAGAGAAGGTCTGTCAATTTCAATCCACGATGGTGACGGTGGTCTGCGGGCCGACGGCCACATAGCCGGACTTTTTGATGCAGTCCTGCCCGGCGTCGGTGTCCAGCCAGTCGTACAGGCGGCGCTCCGGGCTGTCGGCAGCGGCATCTGGGTGGATGACGGCGTAGAAATCGTTGCACAGGGGGTAGCTGCCGTCGGCAAGGGTGTCGTTGCTGGGGGTCACACCGTCCACCGCCAGCAGCCGCAGCCCGGGCTTGGAATACATCTGGTCGATGTAGTAATACACGGAGAAACCGATGGCGTTGGCGCTGTTGTTGTAATCGGCAATGCTGTCCACCAGCTCGCCCATGGCGGCAGGGGCCAGCTCAGAGGGCGGGGTCATCAGTTTGCCGCCCTGAATGAGCAGCTTTTTGAACAGGGTCTGACTGCCAGAGTCCTCGCCGCGCTGGAAGGCAACGATTTCCTGATCCTTGCCGCCCACATCCTTCCAGTTGGTGATCTTTCCGGCGTAGATGTCCCGCAGCTGCTGCTGGCTAAGCGCCTGCACGGGGTTGTCCTCGTTGACGATGAACACCAGCGCGTCCACCCCGATGGGCTTCTGCTCCAGCTCCACATTGGCTTCCTGCAGCTCTTCCTTTACATAGTCCGGTGCTTCGTACACCACCAGCATCCGGGTGGTGGTGTCGTACAGGCCAAAGTTCTCCCATGCGTAGGCGGTGGTGCTCACGGTGATGCTGCTGCGGGCTTGTTCCAGGTCCATGCCGGTGGTATCGGCCAGCATCTGTGCCATCAGGGGGATGCAGGCGGTGCTGCCGTCCAGCGGGGGAAACTCCGCTTCGGTCAGGAACGGCTCCGGCTGCTGCACAGCCGAGGAAGCTGCAGAGGATGCGGGCGGCTCTGCGGCAGAGGAAGCGGTGCTGCCGGAGGGCGCATCCGTGCCCTTGCAGGCGGTCAGCACCCCGGCGGCGGAGCAGGCAGCCAGCCCCAGCAGAAAGCTGCGGCGGGAAATTTTAGCATTTTTCATAAGAAAACCCTCCTGAATCAATAGCCATAACTCGGTACATCGTCCGCAGTGGCAGACGAGAAAATGCTCTGGCAGTACAGCCAGTTGCCACTCGTGTCCATCCAGCCCACATAGAAGCCCCGCTGTGCGGCAAACACATGGTCGGGCAGGGCATTCAGACTGTTGGAATAGTACCCGGTGCAGCTGGAAAGTCCCTGCAGCACCACCTTGCCGTCTGTATCCAGCACATCGCATACGCTGCCGTAGGCGCTGCCCACAGCGGCGCGGCTGCCGTAGAACATGGGTCTGCCGTCAGGGTCGGTGGTCAGGTAGTTGACGTAACTGTATTTGCCTTGCAGGGCGGTCAGGTCGCTGACAAGCCCCTGCGGGCCGTACAGCCGGGTGGCGGTGGTCTCGTAGCGGTCGTTATCCTGCAATTCCAGCCAGACATAGCCGCTGCCGCAGTTGCTCATCCGTACCCGCTGCTGGTGCTCTACCGGCTCTACGGTGGTGTCGGTCAGCAGCTTGCCGTTGTCCTTGCTGTACACCCGCAGGCTGCCGTCCAGCGCGTAGACAGCTACGGTGCTGTCGGTGGCGTCTACATCGTACAGCGGGGTCTTGGTGCCGGTTTCCAGATCATAGAGCTCGTAGCCATGGTCCTCGCCGCTGTGCCATGTTATCACATAGCCCGGGAAATACTGGCTGGGCTGCTCGTCAAAGGTGGCGATCAGCCCGCGGTCCTCTGTGGTCATGTCCCGCAGTTCGTACCGGCCATCACTGGTGGAAAAGCTGGCAAGACCACCCGGGTAGACCTGCAAAAAGCCCGTATACTGCTCACCGGTTTGGGTGTTGTACAGGATCTGGTCGGTGGTTTCCTCTCCGGTGGCAACGTCCAGCTCCACCCAGTCGCTCAGGGTGTCACTGTCGTAGAAAAGGCGGTACGCCGAGGCGGCCTCGGCGCGGTAGACGGTGGTGCCGTCCTTCTCCTGCACCACCACCCAGCTGTTCTGCTGGTAGTCGGTATCCCAGTCGTAATCGTCCAGCCCCTCCGGGCGGGCGTAGCAGCTGAACACCAGCTTATCGCCGCATAGGGTGCAGCTGTATGCGCCTACCGGTACTGGCAGCGCTGTACCGGTGGCAAGGTCGATGACCTGACAGGTGCCATAACCGGACTCCGGGACGTATCCGCCATCGATCAGGCGGCTCTCCTGCAGCACCAGCAGGCCGTTTTGCAGGGTGGCGCTCTGCTCGCCCTCAAAGGACATTACTTCAGTGCCGGTCTTGTCGTACAGGGCGGTGCGGCGTCCGCCCCGGCCGGTAGGGTCGGACCAGCTGCGCAGCCAGTAGTCTGCGGTGCCGGTGGCGCTGTCCTCCACCAGCGAGACGTTCTCACTGCGGGTAGACTGGTGCAGCGGGGTGCTGCCGCACAGGATGGTGGTGCTGCTCCCGGAACGACCGTCGCAGTACAGCACCCGCAAACGGCCATCGTTCAGCACGGCGGGGTCGTACAGGGGCTTGCCGTTGTCGTCCGTAGGTACCGAAACGGCAGAGCTTGCAGCGCCCGGCACGCCGGTGGCGGGCGGCAGCAGGGCACAGCCGCAGCCTAAAGTAAGGGCAAGGGCAGTGCAGACTGCCCCGCAGCCGATACGCAAGACAACACGCTTCATAAAAAACACTCCTTTGCAAAAAACAGGGAGGAAAATTTTTCCGTTCACTCAGAATACGAAACAGCCGCATTTTTCATTGCAGAACTTGCAGAAAAATGCGGCTAAAAACGGTTACAATTACATTACAGCTGCGCCGGGGCATGGGACGCTTCTGCCTTGTCCATCTGCTCCAGCTGCCGCAGAAAGGCCAGCAAAAAGGGCAGAGAAATGAAGCAGGTGAGCGCGTCCGCAATGGGCTGGCAAAGCTCCACGCCCACAAGACCCAGCACCCGGGGCAGTACAAGGATCAACGGGATAAAGCACACGCCCTGCCGGCAGCAGGCCAGAAAGGTGGCGCGCCCGGCCTTGCCAACGCTCTGGAAGGTCATGTTGGTCACCACGATCACCGGCTGCAGAAGGATGGCAAAGCACTGGTAGCGGAAGGCGGGCAGCGCCACGGCGGTGACCGCCGGGTCATCCCGGAACAGGCGGATCAGGTTTTCATCGTTCCACCAGCACACCGCGATCAGCACCACCAGCAGCGCAAAGGCGGCTTTCAGGGTAAAGACGGCGGCCTGCCGCACTCGGTGGTATTTGCGGGCGCCGTAGTTGAAGGACGCCACCGGCTGCAAGCCCTGTCCCACGCCGATGGCCACCGAGAGGATGAACATAAAAATGCGGGACACAATGCTCATGCCCGCCACGGCGGCATCGCCGTAGCTGCGGGCGGCAATGTTCAGCAGCATCCCGCCGATGCTGTTCAACCCCTGACGGCCAAAGCTGGGTGCGCCGCCTGCAAGGATCTGCAAAAACTCGCGCGGCTCCCGGGTGACGGCGGAAAGCCGGAACTGGCTGACCGTTTTGCCCCGCAGGAACATATACAGCAGAATGCCAAAGCTGATGGTCTGGCTGAGGGCGGTGGCGATACCGGCACCGGCAGTGCCCAGCCCCAGCCCGAACATGAACAGCGGGTCCAGTGCAATGTTCAGCAGTCCGCCGGTGACCAGCCCGATCATGGCAAGGTTTGCTTTGCCCTCATACCGCAGGATGTTGTTCATCACCAGACTGGAGATCATCAGCGGTGCGGCAAGCAGGATGGGCCGGGCGTAGGCGCAGGCGTGGGGCAGAATGGTCTCGGTGCTGCCCAGCAGCATCATGAAGTCCGGCAGGGTGGCAAGACCGACCACCGCCAGCACTACGCCAAAGGCCAGCGCAGTAAAAAAGCTGGTGGAAGCAAAGCGGGTGGCGGCGTGGGTATCCTGACTGCCCAAGCGGCGGCTGATGATGGTGCCGGAGCCGTGCCCCAGCATAAAGCCCAGCGCCTGAATGATGGCCATCAGGCTGGAAACGACACCCACCGCGCCGGAAGCGCTGGTGGAGATGCGCCCCACAAAAAAGGTATCCGCCAGATTGTAGATGCTGGTGATCAGCATACTTAAAATCGTGGGCGCGGCCAGACTGAGGATCAGCCGGGGGATCGGGGTCTCAGTCATTTTGTGATACTGCACCGCAGTGCGGTCCTGCTGGGTCATGGGCAAATATCCTCCTTCAAAAAACGAGAAAACCGCCCCTTTCAGAGCGGCAGATAGTCCTGATGAAAACAGTATAACGCAGTTGCGACAAAATGTCGAGAGGGAGTAAAAACGGCCTTTCGCCCCTGCGAAGGGGCGAAAAAGCAGGCGAAAACAGGATGGTTTCTATATAAAGTGCTAAAGAATTGTCGAATTGCTTGTGAAAAATCACGATATGTGGTATTCTTTATAAGAAGGAATTGGAAAAATCTGTGCATTTTATGATTGGGAGGGATTTGTACATGAAATCCGTAGCACAAACTGTGATCGAGGCCGACCGCTTTTATACCATTGCCGCTCACACCGGCAATGTCATTCAGGCAGTGGAGGGCAGCAAGGACGGCGGCACTGTCCGTCTGGGCAAGTATGACCACAAGCCCGAGCAGGAGTGGAGCTTTGTCCGCGAGGGCGATGGTGTGTACCGCATCCGCAACCGTGCCTCCGGCAAGCTGCTGGATCTGACCATGACCGGCACCGCCAACGGCACATGGCTGCACCTGTGGGAGGACGTGGGCGGCACGTCCCAGATGTGGAAGGTGGAGCACACCCCGGAGGGCACCGTGCGTCTGCGCTCTTCTTGGGCAGGCGGCAAGTGCGTGGACACCGTGGGCATCGGTGCCGAGGTGGGCGCTGTGCTGCAGATCTGGCAGGAGGTGCCCGGCGGTGGTGACCAGCTGTGGGTCATCTCTGAGGTAAAGGACCGCGTAAAGCGTGCCGCCAAGGTTGAACAAGCAGCACCCGCTGCCGAGACGAAGGCCGCACCGGCCAAGGAAGCCGCTCCCGCCAAGAAGCCCGCAGCCCGCAAGCCCCGCACCGCCAAGAAGGTGGAGGAGAAGCCCGCTGCTCCCACCGCAAAGGCTGCAGAGCCGGTCAAGGCAGAAAAGTCCGCTGCAAAGAAGGCTGCTAAGGCAAAGGCTGAGCCTGCTGCTCCCGCCGCAGAGGTGAAGGCAGCTCCCGCCGTGGCAACCAAGGCCGAGCCTGTTACTAAGGCTGAACCGGCTGCCAAGGCAGCGCCCGCAGCGGAAGCCAAGACTGCCCCTGCCGCCGCAAAGCCCAAGGCAAAGCGTGCACCCTGCAAAAAGACCGTAAAGAAGTAAAAAAACTTTTAAACAGCAAAAAAATCGGACAGAGTGCGATCTGTCCGATTTTTTGCGTTTATAGAAGCTTTTTATGCAGCAGGGGAGGTGACAGCATCATCGCTCTGGGCAGCGGTCTGCACGAACTGCACGATGCTCTCGATGGTCTTGCGCAGCTGCACAAGGCTTTCCACGTCAGAGTCCTGCATCCGGGAGGTGGGAGCGGTTACTACGGTCTGGGAGGCAGTCACCGTGCCGGAAAGTTCTGCATGGATGTGATGGGCGGGCACGTCCAGCAGGATGTGCACCTTGGGGGACAGGGTCTTGAGCAGACCCTGCTTTTCGATGCCCAGAATCAGCTGCGGCGCATCCTCCCCGGCGGCGAGATTCGGCAGCTGAAGGTAGAGGTAACCCTTCTTGGCGTTGGCGGGCTGCACGGTTTTGAGCTGTTTCAAGTCCAGCTGGAAGTCGTTCACCTGCTGCAAGCCGGTGGCGGCGGGGTCTACCCCCAGCAGGGTGGCCAGCTGGTCTTGGGAGATGTAGCTGCCCAGCGACCAGCCCGGCAGCAGCAGGCTTGCCAGCGGATACTCGGCTACAACCGTGCTGCGCAGCTTGTTGTACAGCTGCCCGGCGTCGTAAAGGGTCTCTTCCTCGCTGATGTACATCCGGGTCAGAGGGGCATCGTTGACGGTGCTGGTGCCCGCCGGGTACAGCGCCAGCTGCACCGCCCGGGGGGTGTACTGGCCGGTCAGGCTGCCGGTGGTGCCGCCGAACTTGTCCAACAGGGCGTAAAGGGCGGGGGGCTCGGCCTCGGTGGAGATGATGGTGTAGTCCAGTGCAAAGCTGGCACCGCTCTGGAATGCCTTGACCCTGCGGCTGACCAAGCTGTACAGCACTGCCGCAGCCACCACGCACACCAAAACCAGACACAGCAGAACGATCAGCGCCGCCCGCAGACCGGTGCGCTTTTTGTGGGAAGATGCCATGGGAAACCTCTCCTTCCGGTAAAACGTATTTGTTCCAGCATAACGGAACTGCACGCAAATGTCAAGCGCCGCAAACTGCGGACAAAACAAAAAACCTGAAACATTTCTGTTTCAGGTTTCTGGCGGAAAGATGGGGATTCGAACCCCAGAACGCTTTTGACACGTTACACGATTTCCAGTCGTGCGCCTTAGACCAACTCAGCCATCTTTCCACATCTTCTGTTCTGCCTTTGGGCGGGTGCCCTTGGCGCTCCACTATAATACCTGAAAGCAGGCTTTTTGTCAAGGATTTTTTTGAAAAAAATCAGACTTTTTTAAAAATGACGAAAAAACGCGAGAAAGTATTCTGCCGCATGGATGGAAAGCACAAAAAGCCCTTGACGCACCTTTAAAATAGGTCTATATTGAGGGCAAAGAGCACTGCGGTGGGTCGTTTTGTGCCGCAGCGGCGGGAAATATAAGGAGGATGCTTTTATGACTTATTCTGAAGTGCTTGCCAATGCCCGTACCTGCATTGGTCAATACTGCAAGGCCTGCCCGGTGTGCAACGGCGTGGCCTGTAAAAACCAGATCCCCGGCCCGGGTGCCAAGGGCGTGGGCGATACCGCTATCCGCAATTATAATAAGTGGGCCGATATCCGGGTGAACATGGACACCCTGTGCCCCGGCGGTGCACCGGACACCACGCTGGAGCTGTTCGGCAAAAGCTTCCGCTATCCCTTCTTTGCGGGCCCCGTGGGCGCAGTGAACCTGCACTACTCCGATACCTACACCGACATGACCTATAATGACGTGCTGGTGCGTGCTTGTGCCGAAAACGGCATTGCAGCCTTTACAGGCGACGGCACCAACCCCACCGTGATGGAGATGGCAACCCGCGCCATCAGCGCTGCGGGCGGCTGCGGCGTGCCCACCATCAAGCCGTGGAACATCGACACCATCCGCGAGAAAATGGCACAGGCCAAGGCCAGCGGCTGCTTTGCCGTGGCCATGGATGTGGACGCAGCGGGTCTGCCTTTCCTGAAGAACATGACCCCGCCCGCCGGCAGCAAGAGCGTGGAGGAACTGGCCGAGATCGTGCAGTTGGCCGAGCGCCCCTTCATCGTCAAGGGCGTGATGACCGTTAAGGGCGCACTGAAGGCGAAGCAGGCCGGTGCCGCTGCCATTGTGGTGTCCAACCACGGCGGCCGCGTGCTGGATCAGTGCCCTGCCACCGCCGAGGTGCTGCCGGAGATCGCCGCAGCCCTCAAGGGCACCGGCGTGAAGGTGCTGGTGGACGGCGGCATCCGCACCGGTGTGGATGTGTTCAAGGCGCTGGCACTGGGCGCAGACGGTGTTCTGATCTGCCGCCCCTTCGTGACCGCAGTTTACGGCGGCGGCGCAGAGGGCGTGAAGTGCTACATCGACAAGCTGGCCGGGGAACTGGCCGACACCATGCAGATGTGCGGTGCCCATACGCTGGCCGAGATCACCCCGGATATGGTGCGGGTCTGATTTTTCTGCGTAGAGAACGATTTTAATGGCCTCCGCCTTGCTCTGGCCATATTCAGCGGAAAGAATCTTATTTATAGAATAATGCCGGGCAGACTGCGGTCTGCCCGGCATTGTATTTTCACGAGAGGGGTCGAAGTGGAGGACGGCGGCTGCTGAAAATCGTCTTACTTCAAAGTGCCGTCCAGCACCTGCTGGTAATACCACGGCTTCGGGGCGTGGAAGGTCTTGCCGCTGAGGAAGGCAAAGTCCGGCTGGGTGAAGCGGGGCATGGTCAGCTCCCATGCGCACAGCGCCTGATACTTCAGCTTCAGCTCGCGGTTGGCGCTGTTGTTGCCGTACTTGCTGTCGCCAAGGATGGGGCAGCCGATGCTGGCCATGTGGGCGCGGATCTGGTGGGTGCGGCCGGTGATCAGCTGCACCTTCAGCAGAGCCAGACGGCCGGAGACGGCGATGGTCTCGTACCGCGTCTCCACCTCCTTGGCACCGGGCTGCTTGTCCTCCACGATCTTCACGATGCCGCGGTCAGCGTCCTTTAGCAGATAGCCGCCCAAGGTGGCGTCCGGCGGCATGGGACGGCCAAAGGTGACGCAGAGGTAGGTCTTTTGCACCTCGCGGTTCTTGATGGCAGAAAGGAACAGCTCCTCAGCCTCCGGGGTCTTGGCAATGATCACAAGGCCGCTGGTGCCGGTGTCCAGCCGGTGGCACAAGGCGGGGGTGTACAGGTCGTTCTCCTTGTACTCGCCCTGCTTGTTCAGGTACAGCAGCGCGCGGTTCAGCAGAGTATCGTCCTCCGGGCCGTCCACCGCAACGCCGGCGGGCTTGTTCACGATCAGGATCTGCGGGCAGTCGTACACCACCTGCGCCGGGGTACGGGCATTCTTCCACGCGGGGCCTTCTACCCGGCGGTCGGCGTCCAGCACGTCATCCAGAATGAACAGTTTGATCTCATCGCCCGCCATCACGCGGGTGGAAAGCGGCTGCTTTTTGCCGTTCAGCTTGATCTTGTTTTCCCGCAGCGCCTTGTTCAGACGGCCGGGGGTCAGGGCGGGGTATTGCTGGGTCAGATAATTGTCCAGCCGGGTGGGGGCAAGACATTTTACTTTTAAAATTTTCACGGGAAATTCCTCTCTATCTTAAAATCAGTTGCAATAGAATGGGTTCTTGATTCGTTTTTATTGTAGCGGAATAAATCTACCGCGTCAAGAAAGAAGGTATTTTTATGAACCTGAAATATAAGATTTTGGCTGTTCTGGCTGCGGGCATCGCATTGACGGCCTGCGGCGGCTCCGGCACCCCCGCCAGCACCCCCGCATCCAGTGCAGTGCCGGCCTCGTCCCATGTGGCAGAAGAAGGCGTTACGGAACCGATCAATCTGCTGACATGGACACTGGATGACCTTGATGACACGCAGACCACCACATTTGTTTCTGCCTCCATTACCTCCGGCGTACAGGACGGCAAATTGACTGCAAAGGTGTTTGGTTACGACATTTATAAGAAAGAGGATATTGAAAACCTTGCCGTTGGCGACAAGATCACCTTCCACGAAGAGGGTGCGGCATGGAATCAGGTCGTGAACGATGCGGTGACGAGCATCGAAAAAAATGACGAATATCATCTTGTAAGCATCAACGGCGGCATGGAGCAGCCCGGCGGGCTGGACTTGAAGCTGGAGGATGATGACACCTACCGGACGATGACCTTTGACGATTACCCGCTCTATTACGAGATGGGAGAAAAGAAGATGCCGCTGGCAGAGGATGTAGTGCTGAAGGACAGTTCTGCCGACCCGCAGGCCGAAGCCGTGGAGACTACGGGCGCGGATGCGGTGGCAGCAGCGATCAATGCAGACCCCGATAACTGGACCACCTATAATACCACGCTGGTGGTGCAGGGCGGCAAGGTGCTGGAGGTGCGCCGCATCTGGGTGCCGTAAATTTTGCTCAAAACCGTTGACAAACGTTTTGCGTATGCTATAATTTAGCTGTACGCAAAGGGGCACTTCGCCTGCCTTGCGGAATGTAAAATTATGACAGATGGCAATGATGGGGTCAGAAATGCACACACCACCGTCCAGAGAGAGCGCCCACGGCTGTAAGGTGCTCCGGTCGGGATCATTTCGCGCCACCCCGGAGCTTCCGGCGAATGTAAACCGGACGCTGCGCAGCGTTAATGCGCCGAAAGCGGCAGGGGACAAGTGATCCTTTGCAATTTGGGTGGTACCACGGAGTTTGATGCACAAGCAGCCTTCGTCCCTTTTGGGATGAGGGCTGTTTTTTGTTTTTTCTCCGTGCCGCCCCTCTGCCATAACAGCATAAAAACGGCGCCTGAGCGCCAAAAACGATTGAGGAGAGAAAGATCTATGCAATGGACCGGTTTGAATGAACTGCGCGAAAAGTACCTGAGCTTCTTTGAAAGCAAGGGTCATCTGCGTCTGGACAGCTTCCCCCTGGTACCCAAGAACGACCCCAGCCTGCTGCTGATCAACAGCGGCATGGCTCCCATGAAGAAGTGGTTTCTGGCACAGGAGGAGCCGCCCCGTCATCGCGTGACCACCTGCCAGAAGTGCATCCGCACCCCGGATATCGAGCGCGTGGGCATCACTGCCCGTCACGGCACCTTCTTTGAGATGCTGGGCAACTTCTCCTTCCAGGATTACTTCAAGGACGAGGTCATTCCTTGGGCTTGGGAGTTCCTGACCAGTGACGAGTGGATGGCTATTCCCAAGGATCGTCTGCACATCTCTGTGTACGAGGAGGACGACGAGGCCTACGATATCTGGACCAAGAAGGTCGGCATTGCCCCGGATCACATGGTGCGTCTGGGCAAGGAGGACAACTTCTGGGAGCACGGCTCCGGCCCGTGCGGCCCCTGCTCTGAGATCTACTTTGACCGCGGCCCCGAGTACGGCTGCGGCAAGCCGACCTGCGGCGTGGGCTGCGACTGCGACCGCTATATGGAAATCTGGAACCTCGTGTTCAGCCAGTTCGACGCCGACGGCAAGGGCCACTACGAGCGTCTGGCACGCCCCAACATTGATACCGGCATGGGCTTGGAGCGTCTGGCCTGCGTGATGCAGAACGTGGGCAACCTGTTCGAGGTGGATACCGTACAGAGCGTGCTGCACCATGTGGAGCACATTGCAGGCAAGACCTACATGCAGGACCCCAAGACCGATATCTCCATCCGCGTTATCACCGACCATATCCGCAGCTGCACCTTTATGGTGTCTGACGGCATCCTGCCCTCCAATGAGGGCCGCGGCTATGTGCTGCGCCGTCTGCTGCGCCGTGCCGCCCGCCATGGCCGGATGCTGGGCATCGACCACCCCTTCCTCGTGGATCTGGTGGAGACCGTCATCCAGTCCAGCGAGTCCGCCTACCCCGAGCTGCGCGAGCATGACGCCTATATCAAGAAGGTCATCGGCACCGAGGAAGCAAACTTTGCCCGCACCATCGATGCCGGCATGAATATCCTGAACAACATGATCGACCGTCTGGAGAAGGCACACCAGAAGCTGCTGAGCGGCATGGACGCCTTCAAGCTGAACGATACCTTCGGCTTCCCGCTGGATCTGACCAAGGAGATCGCCGCCGAGCAGGGTCTGGAGATCGACGAGGACGGCTTCCACGCAGAGATGAAGAAGCAGAAGGAGCGCGCCCGCGCCGAGCGCCTGAAGAAGAACATCTCCGGCTGGAGCGAGGATCTGTTCGGCGCACTGGAGGCCGAGCCCACCGTCTTTACCGGTTACGACACCCTGACCGACAAGGGCACTGTTGTGGCGCTGAGCGATGAAGAGACCCTGACCGATGCCATTGCCACCGACGAGGAGGCAAAGGACGGCGTGCTGGTGGTGCTGGATAAGACCCCCTTCTACGCAGAAATGGGCGGTCAGGCTGCCGACCACGGCGTGCTGAATGGTGCCGAGTGCAGCCTGCGCGTGCTGGACGTGAAAAAGACCCCCAAGGGCTACTACGTCCACACCTGCGTGCTGGAGAGCGGTATCGTGAAGGTGGGCGATGTGCTGACCGCACAAGTGGACAAGGGCTACCGCATGGCCATTGCCCGCAACCACACCGCTACCCACCTGCTGCAGGCTGCCCTGCGTGAGGTGCTGGGCGACCATGTGCATCAGGCTGGTTCCTATCAGGATGCCTCCATCACCCACTTCGACTTCACTCACTTCAGCGCCGTGACCCCCGAGGAACTGGCACGGGTGCAGAAGATCGTTAACGATAAGATCTTTGACTCCATGAATGTCACCGTGCAGGAGATGCCGGTGGAGGAAGCCAAGAAGCTGGGCGCAATGGCTCTGTTTGGCGAAAAGTACGGCAAGGTGGTCCGCGTGGTGGATATCGAGGGCTGGTCTACCGAGTTCTGCGGCGGCACCCATGTCAAGAACACCGCCCAGATCGGCGGCTTCAAGATCGTCAGCGAGTCCTCTGTGGCTGCCGGCATCCGTCGTATCGAGGCTGTCACCGGCCGCAACCTGCTGATCCGTGCAAACCTGCAGGAGGCTATGCTGCATGATGTGGCCAACACCCTGAAGGCCAACAACGTGGCTGCTCTGCCCGCCCGTGCCGAGGCTGTGATGGCCGAGAACAAGGCCATGAGCCGCGAGCTGGAGGAGATGAAGGCCAAGATCGCCGCCTCCAAGGTGGACAGCCTGTTCGACAATGCCGAGGAAGCAGACGGCGTGAAGATCGCTTCTGCATACTTTACCGGTACCACTGGCGACACCCTGCGCGGTATGTGCGACAGCATCCGAGACAAGGCCGTGAACCCTGTGGTGGCTGTTCTGGTGGGCAAGGCTGAGGATAAGATCACCATGGCTGTTACCGTGAATAAGCTGGCACAGGAAAAGGGCCTGAAGGCCGGTGTGCTGGTCAAGGAGTTGTCTGCTATTGCCGGCGGCAAGGGCGGCGGCAAGCCGGACTTTGCAATGGCCGGTCTGAAGGACGAGACCAAGATCGACGAGGCACTGGCTTCTGTGAGCGCCATCGTCAAGAAGGCTCTGGGCTAAAAAGATCCATGTCCCCGCCCGGTGCCGGATGCGCGCCGGGTGGCGGGCTTTTGTAGAAGCAGGAAGGAGTGTTCCCCCATGGAAGATTGTCTGTTTTGCATGATCGCAGAGGGCAAGATCCCCTCTAAAAAGCTGTACGAGGATGACCAGGTAGTGGCATTCTACGACATCAACCCGCAGGCAAAGGTGCATTTCCTTGTGGTTCCCCGCAAGCACATCTCCTCTGCCGCTGCGCTGACCGAGGAGGATGCCGCTCTGCTGGGTCACATCTTCGCCGTCATCGCAAAGCTGGCCAAGGAGCAGGGACTGGAAAACGGTTACCGCATCATCTCCAACGTGGGCGAGGACGCAGGCCAGACCGTGAAGCATCTGCATTTCCATGTTCTGGGCGGCGAAAAACTGCCTGTCTGATTCCAATACGAAAGGGAGATTTTGATTATGGCTGAAACTTATACCCTGCACGTCGCAGGCCTGACCCGTGAGCTGACCATCTGCAAGGTGAACGACCACATGGACATTGCAGCTTTTATCATGCTGGGTGATGCCGAGCTGACCGTGGCCGCTGCTGCGGAGCTGCTGAAGAAGTGCCCGGATTTTGATATCCTGCTCACCGCCGAGGCCAAGGGTATTCCGCTGGCACACGAGATGAGCCGCCAGAGCGGCAAGCCCTATATCTGCGCCCGCAAGGGTGTCAAGCTGTATATGCCGGACCCCGTGGTGGTGGAGGATCAGTCCATTACCACTGCCGGTAAGCAGAAGCTGGTCATCGACCGCAAGGAGCTGGAAAAGATGAACGGCAAGCGTGTGCTGGTGGTGGACGATGTCATCTCCACCGGCGGCTCTCTGAAGGCACTGGACGCGCTGGCAGAAAAGACTCAGTGCACCATCGTGGGTCAGGCCGCTGTTCTGGCCGAGGGCGACGCTTCTGAGCGCAAGGATATCATCTTCCTTGAGCCGCTGCCCCTGTTCTTCCACTAAGCCGGGATGCGCCGCCCGCTCTGCGCGTTCTGCGCCGGAATGATGGGCCTTAGTTTCCTATGGACTTTTTTGCCGCAAACGGAGCTTTTTATGCCGTTTGCGGCATTTTTTGTTGCCTTTTTGCTGCTGCTTTGCATCCCGCGCCGCAGCCGCAAGCTGGCGCTCTGTCTGCTGCTGGGCGCACTGGCGGGGCTTTGCGCGGTGCATACCACGAGCGCCCGGCTGGAGCGTGTCCGGGCAAATTACGCCGGGCGCACCGTGCTGCTGACTGTTGAGGTGGAGCGCGCGGACAGTAACTATTTTTCGGACACAGTGGACGCGACCCTGTGGGTAGAAAGCGTGAACGGCAGCCCGGCGGGCTTTCGCATAGCCTGTGCAGAGCTGCCCGCCTGCGAGGCAGGGCAGCGGGTGCAGGGCTGGTTCACGCTGCAACAACCGGACATGGAAGAACAGACGGCGCAGTACGCGGATGGCTTCGCTTTGCAGGCAGAGCCGTTGGCAGAAAAGCCGCAGCTCACCGTACTGGGCGAGAGCGGCAGCTTCCGTGCCCGCACCCACCGCTTGCAGCAAAAACTGAGCGAGAGCCTGCGCCGTGCCATGCACCGGGACACCAGCGGCGTGCTGGCTGCCATGACGGTGGGCGACCGCAGCGGGCTTTCGGCACAGCTGCGCAGCGCCTACCGGGGTGCGGGGCTTTCCCATGTGCTGGTGGTCAGCGGCATGCACGTTTCCATTCTGTGCGGGGATATCCTGAGCGTTTTGCTGCCCTATCGCTGGGAGCAGAGCTATCGCCGCCGCAGACGGCGTGCAGTGGGCAAAAGCCTGCTGGCGCTGGTGCTGATGGGCGTGACCGGCTTTACGCCCTCGGTGCGCCGCGCCGCCGTGGCGGTGTGGGTCAGCGCCTTGGGCGTGTGGGTGTGGGGACCGCCGGACGCCCTTACCTCGCTGGCGGCGGCAGGCATCCTGATGACCGCCGTCAACAGCTATGCGGTGTGGGATATCGGCTTTGAACTCTCCTTTGCGGCAGTGGTGGGCACGGTGGCGGGCAACGCCTGCATCCGCCGGATGCGGGACGCCCACGACAGGCGTTTCTGGGTCAAAGCGGGGGAAAACCTGCAAAAGCCGGTCAGACGCCCGTGGTACAGCAAATTGCCGAAGGGCGTGCAGGGTCTTGTAGAGAGTGCCTGCATTGCCGCCTGCGCCTCGGCGGCTACCTTCCCGGTGCTGGTGCTGCGGGGGTTGAGTGTCAGCGCATGGGCGGTGGTTTCCAGCATCGCGGTGCTGTGGATGGTGCAGCCGCTGCTTTTGCTGGGGCTGGCAGTAGCTTTTGTGGGACTGGTGCCGTGGCTGGCACCGGTGCACGGGGTGCTTTCCCGGGTGGCAGACCTGCTCACAGGGCTATTGAACGGCTGGGCGGTCTGGCTCAGCACAAAGCCCGGGGCATCCATTTACTTTGATACCGCTTACGCAGCGCTGGTCTGTCTGCTGCTGTGCGGGCTTGGGGTGCTGGCTTTCCGCTGGCGGGTGCGTCTGCGGGTGGCGCTGCCGGGCATTTTGCTGGCGGCAGCGGTGGGCATCGGGCTGGGCAACGCGCTCAGCCGGGACGTGGTGCACATCGACCTTGTGGGCAGCGCACAGGCGCCTGCGGTGGTGGTTGCCCAGAACGACCGGGCAGTGGTGCTGTTCCGGGGCGGCAGCGCCGCCCAGCGTGCGGTGGAAAAACAGCTGGCACGGCGGGGCGTGCGCACCGTGGAACTGGTGGCAGATCTGCGCATGAATGCAAAAACCGCCTGCACCCTGCCCGCGCAGCAGGGCATCCGAGCAGAGCGTCTGCCGGTCAATACCAGCCGTAAGCTGCGCTGCACCCCGGCGGCGGTGGAACTGCTGCGCACCCGGGAAGGGTGTCTTGTGCGGCTGAGCATCGGCAACCGGCAGTTTGTGACCCTGAGCGGAAAGGCAGAGCTGGCGCAGTCGTTGCAGACAGAGTGGCTGATCGCCACGCCGAAAAAGCCGGAGACAGTGCAGTACCAAAAGCTGCTGGCGATGCGCAGTTACAGTTGGATGACGCCGGAAACGCAGTACACGTCCTCCCTCAGCCTGCGCCGCACCGGCGGCGAAAGGCTAGGGTAATGCTTTGCAATCCGGGTCGAGTGTGGTACAATACAAGGAGCATTTTATAATAGGAAAGGGGCATTTGCATGGCCACGGAAGCAAAACTCCGGCAGCTGGCCGACAAGGGCTGCCCGGTCTACTATTTTTATTCCAGCGAGCGGTATCTGGTGCGGCAGGCAGTGGCGGCGGCGGTGCGGGTGCTGTCGGCAGACAGCGACGAGGACGCTACCATCTTGGACGGTGCCGCCCCGGAGCTGGAACAGCTTATCATGGCAGCGGGCACCATCTCCTTTTTCGGCACCCGGCGCGTGGTGGTGCTGCCGGAAATAGACCCCGCAGCCTACGGCAGCAAGGACTTGGACGAGTTGTGCAGTACCCTTTCCAGCTTGGAAAACGCCGTGGCGGTGCTGGGCAGCGTATTCCCACTGGAACGCGGAAAAACCAAGCTGGGCAAGCAGGCGCAAAAGCTGCAAGCCCAGTGCAAGGCCATTGGCTACACGGAAGAACTGGCAAAGCCCCGCCCCTTTGAACTGAAAAATCTGATGATGGAGCGCGCAAAGGCGCAGGGCGCAACCCTGCCGGACGGCGCAGCCACCGCATTGCTGGAGCGCTGCGGCGAGGACCCCTTTCTGCTGGAAAACGAGGTGGACAAGCTCTGTGCCCTGTCCGGCTACCAGACCGTGAGCGCTTCCATGGTGGCAGAGATGGGCACAGTGAGCCTTGAAGCGGATGTGTTCGAGATGATCCGCATGATTACCGCCAAAAACGCCACCGGAGCCTGCAAAAAGTTACAGACCCTGCTGCGGCTGCAGCAGGAGCCCATCGCCATTACGGCGGCGATGATCGGCAGCTATGTAGACCTGTACCGGGTAAAGCTTGGGGCGGCAAAGCGGAAAAATTACAGTGCGGTGCACAAAGATTTTGGCTATAAGGGCAGCGACTACCGGCTGAAGCGCTCGGCAGAGACTGCCGCCCACTACACCCTGCCCCAGCTGGAGGCCTGCTTGCAGGTGCTGCTGGAGCTGGACCAGAGCCTGAAAAGCCAGCCTGTGGCGGCGCAGACACTGCTGGAAACAGCACTGTGCCGTCTGGCGCTGGCGGGGAGCGGAAGATGATGCAAAGCGAGATGATCCATACCGACCGGGTGCTGATCGTGGAGGGCAAATACGATGCCGTCCGTCTGGCGCACCTGACCGATGCCATGATCCTGCTGACGGATGGTTTTGGCATTTATAAAGACAAACAGCGCCAGCAGCTATTCCGGGCGCTGGCGCAGAAAAACGGTCTGATCTTACTTACGGATTCGGACGCGGCAGGTTTCCGCATCCGCAACTACATCACCAACATGGTGGGTGCGCAGAATGTGGTGCAGGCCTATGTGCCCGCCATCCACGGCAAGGAAAAGCGCAAGGCGCAGCCCGGCAAGGAGGGCTTGCTGGGGGTAGAGGGCGTGGATGACGCCCTTGTGCGGCAGGCACTGTTGGACGCCTTGGGCGCGGAAGCCGGTGCCGCGCCGGTGCGCCCGGCGGGACGGCAGATCACCTACACCAACCTGTACGAGTGGGGGCTTTCCGGCAAGCCCGGCAGCGCCGAGCGCAAGGCTAGACTCTTGAATGCGCTGGGGCTGCCGCCGCGCCTTTCCAAAAAGGAACTGGTAGAGGCTTTTAACCGGCTATATACTTTTGAACAACTGGACGAGTTGCAGTTGAAAATTTTGCAGGAGTGAAAAACTAGCCGTTTTTGCCCCACGCCTGCCGCAACAGTTCCAGCGCGTGGGTCTCCAGCCGGGAAACGTAGCTGCGGCTGATGCCCAGCAGCCCGGCGGTCTCCAGCTGGGTCAGGGGCGGCTGCCCTGCCAGCCCGTACCGCAGCAGTAAAATCTGCCGCTCCCGGGCGGGCAGAGTGTCCAGCAGCTGCCGCAGCCGCCGGACATCCTCCTGCCGCTCACAGCTGTCCTCCATGCAAAAGCCGTCCTGTATCACGTCTGCTAAGGTTAGCGCCGAGTCTCCGTCTGCCTCCAAGGCTTCTTGCAGAGAGACGGTCTGCCCGTTCTTGCGCTCCCGCCGGAACTGCATACGGATCTCGTTTTCAATGCAGCGGCTTGCATAAGTGGAAAACCGCGCCTTGCGTGTGGCATCAAAGGTATCTACCGCTTTCAT
>OGGQ01002191.1_pt1 | contig 22152 bp, 19 predicted proteins | sample 1571191 | NCBI WGS metagenome assembly OGGQ01 (sample SAMEA2582061, study PRJEB24529) | metagenome | biome: Human gut stool | place: China | collected 2011
CTGTTTCCCTGGCAGTTGTTTCTGTAGCTGCTGCTGGCGCTCTGGCTCTCAAGAAATAAGTTATCTGATTAACTTGCTTCTTTAACCAAGCACGAAAAAACCCACGCCGTAAGGCGTGGGTTTTTTCGTGCCTTTTTGAAGAAAAAGCGTGGCAAAAAAAGCGCCCGCTTGACAAGGGATGCTTTCAGTTTGCGAACGACAAAGCCGGGCTTTGCATCCCTCGAGAATCGACAAGGTCGATTCTCACCAAGCCAGAAAAAAAGCGTCCGCTTGACGCGGGAAAATTTGCGTGATATAATAAAAGCCAAGAAGGTGGCTGCCCGCTGCAACGGGCGGTTTCCCCCTATAATCGTTATAGTTGAAGAAAGACCGCGCTATTACTTAGGGTGCGGTTATTTCTTTAATGTCAGGTTTAAGACACCAAAGACAACCGTCGCAATCAAGGTAAGAAGTGCGTAAACTTCCATCGCTGTCATGCCGGCCACCTCCCCTCGTCTCGAGGTAGGGGAACAACCGCTGCCACCTTCTGGCATGAGGATATTATATCATAATTCGACAAGGTTATAAACTAAAAAAGCGCCCGCTTGACGCGGGCGCTTTGGTGTGGTATAATGATACTACAGGGTTGGACGGATCCCGGGGCTAGCGGGAAACGGTCAACTAAGTAATAAGTTTTCTTGAAATTGCCGTTTCCTTATGTTAGTCTAGGGGACGGCTATTTTCTTGTCATTTTATAGACAAGTCCAATAACCGCGACGATGAAAGAACAGGTGGAGATGATCACCTGGATGATCGCGCACCATTCGCTCACTGTCATGCAGTCACCCCCTCTCGGAGTTGACTGCCCGTCCATAATGAGTATTATACCATAATTCGACAAACTTGTAAATCTCGACAAAACTTTTCCGCCCCGATGTTAAGGGGCGGTTATTTTTTTGTGCAAAATGGGGGTTTTGCTTGCTAGGACTGTGACAAAGAGATATAATAAGAAAAAAGGGGGAAAGGACTATGGCAAGAAGAAGGAAAAAACGCAGAAAGCCATTTCGTGTGCCGGCAGGATTTGCGCGGAAGGATTTGAAATCGCGAGTTTTGTACATCCTGCACCGGCAAAAGGGAGAGCCGCTGGAGGTAAACGCGCTAGAGGCGCAGGCACAGGTCAAGCGTGACCAGCACGAGGACTATGTGCAGCTGCTGTCGCAGATGGAACAGTCCGGGGAAATCTGGCGGCGGCGCAACTCGGTGGCCTTGACCGACGGACAGAAGTTTGTGAAGGCGCGGATTGTTTCGATCAATGAAAAATTCGGCTTTGCCCGTCCGGAACCGAAGGAGGGAGAGGCGCCCATCACCGGCCGCGACCAGGATATCTATCTTCGCCGCAAATACATGCTGGGCTGCATGCCGGGCGATGTGGTCATGGTGCGCCTGGTCCCACAGCGGACCGAAGGGGAGAAACGGGAAGGCTCGGTGGCAAAGGTGCTGCAGCCCAACCAGGAGCCGTTCACCGGCGTTGTGGTGCGCCAGCCAGACGGATATTTTGTGCGGCCGGACCGGCTGATCCACTTTTTGATGGAGGTGGAAAAGGGCTGTCTCAATGGCGCCAAAGAAGGGGACAAGGTGCTGGTCAAAATCGCCAGCCGTGCGCAGCGACATTCCTTCCATAAGGTTGAGATTATGCAGACCTTCGGCGACGGTCAGTCGGCCCAGGTCTGCTGCCAGGCGGTGCTGGCAAGCTACAACGCGCGGCTGACCTTCGACGAGGAGACGATGGCGCAGGCCAGAAAGATTGCCGAAGAAGGTGTGCCGTTGTCGGAGCTGACCGACCGCATGGATCTGACCGGGATGGACATCTTCACCATCGACTCAGCCGACAGCAAGGATTTGGACGATGCGGTTTCCTTGCAGCGCGACGACGAGCACTGGTATCTTGGCGTCCACATCGCCGATGTCAGCCACTATGTCCGTCCGGGCACACCGTTGGATCTGGAAGCTTACCGCCGCGGCACCAGTATCTATTACGCCGATCAGGTCATCCCGATGCTGCCCAAGGAGCTGTCCAACGGCATCTGCTCCCTCAATCCGGACGAGGTTCGCCTGACCTTCTCGGCGCTGGTCACCCTGAAGCTGAGCGGCGAGATCGAGGGCTTCCACTTTGTCAAGAGCTATATCCGCTCGCGGGTCAAGGGTGTCTACGCGGAGATCAACACTATCTTGGACGGCAGCGCCTCGCCGGAGGTTTTGAAAAAATATAACCAGCTGCTTCCACAGATCCACCTGATGCAGCAGCTAGCACAGATTTTGCGCAAGCGGCGCTTTGACCGCGGGGCGATGAACATCAGCTCCAACGAGTCCAAATTTATCATCGAGGACGGAAAGATCAAGGACATTGTGCCCCGTCCGACCGGGGAAAGCGAGCGGATGATCGAGGAATTCATGCTCACCGCAAATCAGGCGGCTGCGACCCTCGCGATTGAGCAGGAGCTGCCGTTTATCTACCGCGTCCATGACCGTCCACAGGCCATCAAGGTCAATCTGCTGCACGAGCTGCTGGAACACCTGAACATCCGCGCGGACCGGCTGCTGGAAAATCCACAGCCCAAGGATTTTGCGGATATTCTGGAGAGCGTGCGCGGCACCGAGCTGGAACCGGTCATCAACAATCAGCTGCTGCGCACCATGTCTAAGGCGGTTTATTCGGAAAAAAATATCGGACATTTTGGTCTGGTGCTGGACAACTATACCCACTTCACCTCGCCGATCCGCCGCTATCCGGACCTGGCGATCCACCGCATTCTGACAAGCTATCTCGCCGGCATGCCAAAGGACAAGCTGCTCAAGCACTACGGCAGTTTTGTTCCGGCAGCCAGCAAAAACTCCAGCCAGATGGAGGTCAACGCCATGAACATCGAGCGCGACTGCGAGGACTGTTACAAGGCGGAATATATGTCCCACTATATCGGGGAAGTTTTCACCGGCAGGATCACCGGCGTCACCAACTACGGCTTCTATGTGGAGCTGCCAAACAGCGTAGAGGGAATGGTTTCGGTGCGCGACCTGCCGATGGGTGACTACCTGCTGGAGGACAACATCCAGCTCAAAGAAATCCGCAGGGGAACGCTTTACCGCATCGGCCAGGAATGCATTGTCCGGGTCGCATCAGTGGATGTGTCGGCAGGCCAGGTCAACTTTGTGTTGGCAAGCAAGGACTAGAGACTTTTGCACCTTCGCTGCAGATTTTGGTGTCAAGGGGACCGAAAAATGGATGAAACCTCTCCCGGCTGGGCATACTGAAAAGGAAGCCCACAGTGCTTACATTGATTGATGAGGTGAAAGACAATGAACCTGACCACCAAAGAGCTGACCGCCATCGAGGAGCAGCTGGGACAGGAGCAGATCCTGATCCAGAAATTTAAGATGTATGCCGGGATGACCCAGGACCAGCAGCTGAAAGCCTGCTGCGAGCAGATTGCCTCCAAGCACGAAATCCACAAAAACAAGCTGCTCAACCTCTTGGCTTAAAAAGGAAGGAGCGAACGGAATATGCAAAAGCACACCCTCAACGACCGCGAGATTCTCTGCGACGCGCTTTCGTCCGAAAAGTTCATGACCGAAAATTACAACAACTACGCTAACGAGTGCGCGTCTCCTTCGCTGATGAACGAGTTTATGAACCTGCTCTCGGAGGAGCACCAGATCCAGCACGATGTGTTCACCGAGATGCAGAAGCGCGGCTGGTACCAGACCCAGCAGGCTCCTGCCGACAAGGTCCAGCAGGCCAAGATGAAGTTTTCTTCCTAGGCAAATTCATAATGGTAAAAGAAAAATCGCCCTCTTTGCAAGGAGGGCGATTTTGTTTTCAGCAGGACGCACAGGGTACTTGATTTTATCGGGTAAATCCGTTACGATAAGAAAAAACGGTCGAGGAGGAAACAAGATGCTGCAGAATATAATAGAGGCGCTGCGGCAGTGGGCGCAGAAGGAAATAAGCATCGAAAGCGTGATTCTGGTGGGCTCCTGGGCGCGGGGAACAAACCGCCCCGATTCCGATATGGATCTGTGCATCCTGACTGCTCGCAGGGAAGGGCTGCTGGCGGAAAATCGTTTCCCATCCCTCTTTGGGAAGGTGCGCAGACAGCAGACAGAATACTACGGGGCCTGTACCTCGGTGCGGGTCTGGTATGAGGGAGAGGCGGAGATCGAGTTTGGCTTGGTGGAGCCGAGCTGGATTACACTGCCGCTGGACGAGGGAACCAGGCGGGTGCTCAGCGACGGCTACTGCGTGCTCTATGACCGGGCAGGGTATTTTGACAACCCGCTCCTGCCGCAGCCGAACAAGCTGCCGGAAGGGAGATAGGGCGTACCCCTATTCCGGGATGGTCTGCTTCAGCAAAAATTGCTGCACCCACTCCAGCAGCTTCGGCTGGATGAGTGGGTAGGTCTGCGGCTGCGGCATCTGCTCGCAAAGACAGATGCGCCTCATCTCAAACTGTTCCGGCAGCGGGCCGAAGGAGTGAATCTGCGCAAAGTACAGGGCGCCAAAATCTTCAACTCCGTCCTTTTCCACCCCGTAGACGCCGACCGGCTGCAGGGTGTAGTCCAGTGCGCCGGTCTCCTCGTACAGCTCGCGGCGGGCTGCCTGCTCCGGATTTTCGCCTGGCTCGATATGGCCGCCGGGGATCTCAAAGCTCTCCCGCTGGCGGTGCTGGCAGTAAACCCATTTTTCTTTATGGCGGCAAACGATGACAGCAAACCGCAGCTCCCCGGTAAACTGTTCCGGAGCCTGCGCGATAAAACGAACCTTCATGATGACAAAACCTTCTTTCCTTTTGGCTGAGCATAAAAGGAGCGCATGTCCCATACATATAGAATAGCAACAAAGGGAGGGAAGGTCAATGGATCAAACCGTTCTTTTTTTGGCCCTGGCCGCCTGCGCCGGCGTGCAGGCGCTGTTCTTGACAAACCACCGTTATTTTTTGCGGGGAACTATTTTCTCCGCCGTCAGCGGAGGCGGTTGCCTGCTCGCAATGGAGGCGCTGCTTCCCTCGCTGGGGCTGTGCGTCACCGCGCCCACTTTGCTGGTCAGCTGCGTGTTCGGTGTCCCGGGCTGCGTTTTTCTGCTGCTGATCAAATTGATTTGCGGCGTGTAATCGGCTATAATAAAGCTAAGCAAACAAGCAAGGAGGAATCGATTTGGCAAAAAGACAGGATGTAAAAATGGTTTGGACCCACGGCAAAAAGGGCAGCGACGACGCCTTCTTTGTCCGGGCAAGTGTGTTTATGGTGGAGCAGGGCTTTCAGGTGGAGTTTGACGACACCGATAACATCAGCTGGCACCTGGCGGTCTACGACGGCGACGAACCGATTGGCGCAGCGCGCATCTTTTTAGGGGAGGACCAGGTCTGGCAGATCGGCCGCGTCTGCGTGCTGGAAAATTACCGCGGCAGAAAGCTGGGCGATAAGATTTTGGAAGCGTGCGAACAGAAAATTGTGGAGCTGGCAAAAGGCCCGGCGCAGGCCCACCTGAGCGCGCAGGTGCAGGCCAAGGGCTTTTATAAAAAGCACGGATATACCGAGTCAGGGGAGGAATATCTGGACGAGTTTTGCCCGCACATCTCGATGACAAAACAGCTATCCTAAAGAAAAGAGGCACTGAACCGATTGGTTCAGTGCCTTTTTTTGTGGGCGAATCTATGTGCCTGCAAAATAAAGCTTTCGCCAGCCTTTTAAAAAAGGCTGCGAAGCTCGAAAATCTTATCGTTCGAGTGCGAAGTTGCGTTTATCGCTTTCCAAAAAATGGGGCTCGTGTTGCATAACCAGAAATTTTTACAAGAAAAAAATTTTTGAGAGATGGCTGCCCCGTACCACCTGGCAAAACCTTTCGACGAATGGTTTTGCGTCAAATCTCGCAGGGCATGGTCTCTGGCAGTTTTCCCAAAAGGCAAGTTAGCTTAACTCACCCCCTCCTCCCCGCAGAGGAAGAAAGAAGAACCTCACCCCAAAAGCGCCAGAAAACCAAGAAATTACCACGCAAAACCCTCTTGCAAAATGGGGCAGGAACGTATATAATAGCGACAGACGTAAGAAGTGCGTGGAGAACTTCAAGCGGCAAACATTTTTGAAAACCAAAATCAGGGAAAAAGACAGCTGTGGAGTCCGACAGAACAGAACCATTTAGGAGGAAATCACAGATGAAAAAATGGATTGCATTTTCGATGGCGTCTGCCATGCTGCTCACAATGAGCACTGCGGCCTTCGCCGACATTGCGACCGGTGTGGTCAGCGAGGAAAAGCCAGGCTGGCCAAACGAGTTTGGCTTCGGCGGTCAGATTAAGGTCATGCGCGAGGAGGAAGTCCTCAGCTACGACCTGGAAGAGAACAACAAGATCGACCTGCAGCCGGGCGATGACCTGTACATCCCGCTGTACTACACCACCGCCGAGGGTGAAAGCGTCACCATCGGCGCTTCCAAGGAGGAGATGACCGGCCACGTTCCGTACACCGGCAGCATCGACAAAAATTGGAAGATCAACTTTATCGATAAATCCAAAACCATCATCGAAAGCACCGACTTCTACCGCGCCGAGTCCAAGGACAGCGGCCTGGTGAAGGGCGCACTCTACATCAAGGCGCAGACAGCGGACAGCTACAACAGCCTCACCGACCTGGAATTTAACTTTGGCGTCTATGTCTCCGAGCGCTACAGCCAGAACAGGACCGAGCAGATTCAGATCGAGGGCGTCTTCGCCAATCCGAAAGCGGACAACCTGGTCGACTTTGACTGGGAGAACAACGTCTATGAGAAGGCTGTCTGGGAAGTGGCGGAGGACCAGGACGGAACTGCAACCTTCAACTTCAACGACGACGCCTACTTCACCGTCCGCATGTTCGGCGGCGACAAGGTGATGCTCGACTTCGACCGCACCTATGACAAGGCGATTGCCGACCGGTACATCGAGGATCTGTACTTCTACAATTTCCGCGGCGAGCTGGATGAGTTCAGCGCAACCGGCACCCTGACCATTCCGGTGGGGCAGGAGATGTTTATGTACCAGATTGTCAACGGTGCGCTCAAGGCGACCGACGCGGTTTACAGCGAGGAAAATGAGGCCATGGAGCTCAAGACCAGAACCCTTGGAAACTACGTCCTGACCCCAACCAAGCTGGACATCAGCGCCGAGGTTGAGACTGAGACCCCAAGCACCGACGTTGACAACAACGGCGGCAGCACCTCCCAGCCGGCTCCCGGCTACGGCGAGAACAGCGAGACCAATGACTACCTCAGCGGCGGCTCCGACAAGGTGAACCCCGAGACCGGCGCGGACGATCTGGTTGGCCTGATGGCAAGCCTTGCCGTGCTGTCTCTGGTAGGCGGCGTGGCCCTGACCAGAAAGAGAAAGTAATTTCGCAGAAGCGATAAACAAAAAATGCAAGCGGCCCTTCCCGGTCTCCACCCGGGAGGGGCCGCTTTGGTGTGCGAAAAATTTAATCCAGATAGGTGATGTCCGGCGCGTTGTAGAGGTTTTGTTCCCACAGCGCGGTCTGGCGGGCAGTCTGCAAGAGGTTTCCGGAGTCGGCTTCGGGGGAGGCAGGCTGCTGCGCAAGATACTGCTCATAGGCACTGAGCACCGCATCCTCAAGCTGCTTGCGGGCCTGCGGCGTGATGGGGTGGGCGATGTCCCGGAAGCTGCCGTTCTCGTCCTTGCGGCTGGGCATGGCGACAAACAGCCGCTCCGGCCCCTCGATGACCTTGATGTCGTGGACGGCAAGGTCGTAGTCGACGGTGATCGAGACCAGCGCGCGCAGGCGGTTTTCGGTGTAGGTTTTTCGGATGCGGATATCGGTAATGTTCATGGCAATTCTCCTTTGTGTCGTGTAAAATGGAATGTTGTGGTCAAGGGTAGTATGGGCGCTGCCGCAGGCCGCTATACGCAGAGGGGTGGAATTTATTGGGGCTGGTAGCCCCTAGGACCCAATGCAGGCGCTCCACCCCGATATTAAAAACGCTCTTTTGCAAAATTGGGTACCGCGAGGTCAAAGCCCAAGGCTCCCATAAAACCAATTCATGAATTGCCTGCGAACGCAGCTTGATCACAGTTTATTTTTTGCGTATTTTGATATATAATAAGAGTAAGGCTTCGCGGGCCAATGGCCAACAATACGATTTGAAGAAAAGGCGGGTTGACAATGACACATATCCACAGGGAGTTTTTAAAGGATAAAAAACACATCCACTTCATCGGCATCGGCGGCTCGGGCATGTTCCCACTGGTGCAGATCCTGCACGGCATGGGGTACTACATCACCGGCTCGGACAATAACCCCGGCGACACCATCGACTTTGAGCGGGAGAAGCTTGGCATCCCGGTTACCATCGGCCAGCGCGCCGAGAACATCGAGGGCGCAGACCTGATTGTCCACACCGCCGCCATCATGGATGACAACCCCGAGCTGATGGCGGCGCGGGCCAGCGGCGTGCCCACCATCGAGCGCGCCGATCTGCTGGGGCTGGTGACCAGCTGGTTTGATAGCTGCATCTGCGTCTGCGGCACCCACGGCAAGACCACCACAACCGCGCTGCTCACCCAGATGCTGATGGAGTGCGGCATGGACCCCTCGGCGGTGGTCGGCGGCAAGCTCCCCGCCATCGGCGGCAGCGGCAGGCTGGGCAGCAGCGACATCATGACCTGTGAGGCGTGTGAGTTTGAGGACCACTTCCTCAAGCTGCACCCGGACATCGCGGTCATCCTCAACGTCGACGCCGACCACATGGAATATTTTAAGACGATGGACCACGTCATCGCCTCCTACCATCAGTTTGCACAGATGGCAACCAAGGCGGTCATCTATAACGGCGAGGACGCCAACGCCTGCAAAGCGGTTGAGGGAGTAGCGGGCAAGAAGATGCTGACCTTCGGCATGGGGGAGAACAACGACTATTACCCCAAAAACATCGTCCACACCGACGGCCGGCACACCCGCTATGACCTGTACTGCCGGGGCGAAAATTTGGGGACAGTGCTGCTGAACGTTCCCGGCGACCACAACATCCTCAACAGCATCTCGGCCATCGCTGCGGCCATCGAGGTTGGCTGTGAGGTACAGCAGGCCATCGCTTCGGCCAGCGTCTTTCAGGGCGCGGGACGCCGGTTTGAGATTATGGGCGAAAACAAGGGCGTCACCATCGCCGATGACTACGGCCACCACCCGGCGGAGATTGAGGCGACCCTGAAGGCGGCCAAGGCGATGGATTACCGCGCGGTGTGGGCGGTGCATCAGCCGTTCACCTACTCCCGCACGGCAATGCTGCTGGACGACTTTGCGCGGGTGCTGCAGATTGCTGACCACGTGGTGCTCTCGGAGATCATGGGCTCGAGGGAGAAAAACACCTACAACATCTACGCCAAGGACCTGGCGGACAAGATTCCGGGCTGCGTCTGGTTTGAGACGTTCGAGGAAATTTCCGCCTATGTGATGAGCCACGCGCAGCCGGGAGATCTGGTCATCACCCTGGGCTGCGGCGACGTCTACAAGTGCGCCAAGCTGATGCTTCATCAGAAATAACGAAAATAAAGGTTGCCCAAGCAGGAAAGTTATGCTAAAATAGCAATAGGAACCAAATTGTTCCACAGCCCGCTGCCCGGCGACGCCGGCGGCGAAGAACAATACAGAAAAGGAAGCGGTTAACATGAAAAAAGTAGTTGCAACCACCAATGCACCAGGCGCAATCGGACCATACTCCCAGGCCATCATCGCCGGCGACAACATGTACATCTCCGGCCAGCTGCCAATCAACCCGGCAACCGGCGAGATGCCAGCTGATATCAAGGCACAGACCAAACAGTCGCTGGAGAACATCAAGGCAATCCTGGAGTCCGAGGGCCTTTCGATGAAGAACGTCGTGAAGACCACCGTTCTGATGCAGAACATGGGCGACTTCAACGACATGAATGCTGTCTACAGCGAGTTCTTTACCGAGGAGTGCCCGGCTCGCGCCGCTTTTGAGGTTGCAAAACTGCCGAAGAACGCTCTGGTTGAGATCGAGGCAATCGCTTACATCAAATAAGCTTGACCGGCAGGATGAAAAGCCGCTGACTTTCTGTGCCAGCGGCTTTTTTGTTTGAGTGCGATTCTTTTCATGTGCATAAACGAAGGATATTTTTTCACAGATTCAAGGGGAAGTGGTGGAAAATGGACTACCAGCAGGCGGTCGATTATATTGAAAGCCCGGCTCTGCCCCGCGGGCGCTACGGGCTGGAGCGGTTAAAACAGGCGCTGGAGCTGCTGGGCAACCCGCAGCACAAGGTGCGCTTTGTCCACGTGGCGGGCACCAACGGCAAAGGTTCCTGTGCGGCGATGTTGGCCAGCGTTTTAAAGGAGGCGGGCTACCGCACCGGGCTGTACATCTCCCCTCATCTGCGGCGCTACAACGAGCGGATGCAGGTGGACGGGGTGGACATCTTGGACGATGATTTGATTCGGGCGGCGCAGCGGGTCAAAGAAGCCTGCGAACAGCTCGGCGGCACGCCGATTGTCTTTGAGGTGTTGACGTTGATGGCGCTGTGGTACTTTGCCGAGCGCCGGTGCGACTTTGTGGTGCTGGAGGTGGGGATTGGCGGCAAGTTGGACGCCACCAACTGCATCCCGGCCCCGGCGGCGGCGCTGATTGCCCAGCTGGGTTTCGACCACACCGAGACGCTGGGCAGCACCATCGAGGAGATCGCCGCGCAGAAGGGCGGCATCGCAAAGCCGGGCAGCCAGCTGGTGATGGCAGAGCAGGAGCCAGCGGCCCTGCGGGTGGTCGAGCAGCTCTGCCGGGAGCAGGGCTGCGGCTTCACTGTGGCGGACCCGGAGCGGCTGCGGGTGCTCTCCACCTCACCGGAAGGGCAGCGCCTGCGGGACAGAACCTACGGGGAGCTTCTGCTGCCGCTGGCCGGATCCCATCAGGTGAAAAACGCCGCCAACGTGCTGACAGTGGTGGAGGTGCTCAAAGGCGAGGGCTTTGCTATCCCGGACAGGGCGGTGCGGCAGGGCATCGAGCGCACTGTCTGGCCCGCACGCTTTGAACGGCTGAGCCGCAGCCCCGATTTTATTCTGGATGGTGGGCACAATCCCCAGTGCGTCCAGGCAGCGGTGCAGGCGCTGCAGGACTACTATCCCGGCAAAAAGGTGGTCTTTCTCACCGGGATGATGAAGGACAAGGACAGCGCCGCGATGCTCGCCAAGATGGCCGAGGTGGCCAAGGCCTTTGTCTGTCTGCACGCGGACAGTGACCGGGCCTTTGGCGCGCAGGAGCTGGCCCGGGAGGTTGAGAACACCCTCAGCCTTGCGGCCTATCCGGCGGCTTCGGCACAGGAAGGCTGTGCGCTGGCGCAGCGCCTTGCCGGGAAGCAGGGCGTGGTCTGCGCGCTGGGTTCGCTGTATCTGGCGGGGGAGATCCGGGCGGTGTTCCACCGGGAGTAGGCGGATAAATTTTTCCAAACTGTAAAATATCCGACAAGCCCCCGGCTTTCTTTGACAAATCGGAGAAACCATGCTATCATAAATCTGATTACTGCAATCAATCGCGTGATGCGGAAAATACAATATTGGGGGTACAACAGTGAAAAAAGCGTTAGCCTACCTGCTTGCCATGCTGCTGTGCGCTTCGATGTTTGCCGGATGCGGCAGCGACGAGGCCCAGCAGGAAACAGAGCAGCAGACAACAGAAGAACAGACGGCGGACAGCAACAGCGCTTCCGCCAGCGGCCTCAGCAGCGAGGACTGCAGCGGCCAGGTGCTGACCTGGAACCTGGGCGTGGACAGCCAGACACTGGACCCGGCGTTCAGCGTTTCGGACGACAGTGACAGCGTCATCAACAACACCTTTGAGGGCCTGATGCGCAATACCGGCGAGGGCGCTCAGCCAGCCATGGCGCAGGACATGCCGCAGGAAACGGTCAACGAGGATGGCACCGTCACCCTGACCTACACCATCCGGGAGGCCTCCTGGTCGGACGGCCAGCCGGTTACCGCGCAGGACTTTGAGTTTGCCTGGAAGCGCTGCGCCAACCCGGAAAACAACGCCAGCAACGCCTACCTGATGAGCGTGCTGCAGGGCTACGACGACATTGTAGCGGGCGACGCGACCATCGACGAGCTGGGCGTCAAAGCGGTGGACGACAGCACACTGGAGGTCACCCTCAAGCAGCCGACCGCCTACTTTAACGAGCTGCTGACCCTGCCGGCCTTTATGCCGCTGCGAGAGGATATGGTCGGCTCGGATGACAGCTGGTCCAAGGACCCGACCCGCACCGTCTCCAACGGCCCGTTCACCCTGGCCGGTTACACCGAGGGCACAGAGCTTGTGCTGCAGAAAAACGAAAACTACTGGAACAAAGATAACGTCCAGCTGGACTACATTGTGGCCCGGATGCTGGACGAGCAGATGGCGCCGGTCGGCATGGCCTTTGGGGACATCGTGCTGACCGAGGGCGCTGTTTCCCAGCCGGAGAACCAGACCGACACCGCAGGCAACACCGTTGAGGTGCCGCAGCTGGCCGACACCATCTCCGCTGCTGAGACCGCTTCCAACCGCACTGTGAGCCTGGTAATCAATGCCAACACCGGCAACGCCTACCTGCAGGATGCTGAGGTACGCGCGGCGCTTTCCCAGGCGCTGGACCGCACCGCCGCCGCAGAAGCTGCCGGCGGCCAGCCGCTGCTTTCGGTCAGCGGCATGGCAGGGGATATCCTCTCTGCTTCGGCTGACACCCAGAGCGCGCTGAGCGTTGTGGAGGGCAAGAGCGCTGACCTTGGCGACGAGAAGACCATTGAGATCGTCTACCTCGATAACGAGGAGACCGCCGCCGTGCTGGAGACGGTCAAATCCGCCTGGGAGGCGCTGGGATTCACCGTTACCCTGACCCCACAGGATGTGGCGACCTTCACTTTGAGCCGCAACAGCCTGCAGTACAGCGACGTGCTGTGCAGCGTCTGGGAGACCGACGTGGAGGACCAGGAGCTGTACCTGCAGCCGTACCTCTCCTCCAACGTCCAGTCGGGCTGCGGCTACACCAACCCTGCCTTTGATCAGCTGATGCTCGATGCCATCCAGGGCGACGAGTCCAGCCGCTCGGCAACCCTGACCGAAGCCGAGCAGACACTGCTGAACGACGCCTATGTGATGCCGCTCTACCGCGAGGTTATCACCACCACCAGCGACACCGCCAAGGTGTCCGGCTGGAGCGTTCTGCCAAACGGAACCTACTGGTTTGGCGGCGCGACCTTAGGATAAAGAATAAAATAAAAACTGCCGCAAGTGCTGCGGCAGTTTTTTTATGCGGCAAGAGGAATAAGCGCGGCGGCCACGCCACATACTAAAGAAAAATTGGCTGTGGTGATATGTTGTGTTAAGAAAATGTGCGAACGTTTTGATTTTATTTTTGTTCGGGGCCATCAGCTACTCGCTGTTGGAGATTATCTGGCGGGGCTTCACCCACTGGAGCATGTTTGTGCTGGGAGGGTTGTGTTTTTTGCTGGTGAGTCAGGTGGCGGTGAGCTGCTGCGGCAGGCTGCCGCTGTGGTTTTGCTGCGTGGTCAACACCCTGCTCATCACTGGGCTGGAGTTTGTGACCGGGTGCGTGGTCAACCTGGGATTTGGATGGAATGTCTGGAACTACACAAACCAGCCGCTCAACCTGATGGGACAGGTCTGTATCGGCTTCACCGCGCTGTGGTTTTTGCTGAGCGTTCCGGTGACCGAGCTTGCCTTCCAGGTGCGCCGCCGCCTGCAGGGGAAAAAGGCGACCGAATAGGCGCCTTGCTATCGGGCGTAGCCGCAGCGGCGGCAGAGGGCCTCGGTGGGGCGGCGGCAAGAAAAGCCCTCATACAGCGCCTTGGCCCGCGGGGAGGAGAGAATCTCTGTGAGCGGCTGGGTGTGGACGTTGCCCAGCGGGATATTGCCGTCCGAGTCAAGGCAGCAGGGCACCACTGTCCCGTCGGCCAGCACGCCGAACTGGTCGCGCAGGCCGTAGCAGAACACCTCGTCGGAAAGGTCGGCTTGCTCGATGTCCGGCCAGGCAAACTTTTCGGCTGTCTCAAGGTACACCCGGTCAGCGAGCTTCACGCTGGCGCGCTGTTCCAGCGCCTCTGCAGGGTCAAAGGGCAGTGCAAAAAACTGCCGTACTTGCTGGAAGATATCGACGTTGCGTTGGTTGGCGGCTTTGAGGACGGCGCTGTCGCGGTTCCACAGCCGCAGCACGCAGATGGGCTGGACGCTGGAGCGGCCGGCTGCTGCGCAAAACTGCAGCGTCCCCTGTATATATTCTTCCAGCGTCTGGTGGGAGTCGTTGGCCTCAAAGCTGTGCAGCGAGACGCTGACCCGGTAGAGGGCGGGGGAGCAAAGCAGCAGCTCCTGCCGCTTTTCCAGAAGGGTGCCGTTGGTGGTCAGCGACACCTTCAGCCCCGCGCGGTGGCACAGGGCGAGGATTTCTCCGAGCTGGGGGTGCAGCAGCGGCTCACCCATCAGGTGCAGGTAGACATAGTCGGTGAGCGGCTGCACCTGCTCGATGAGCGACGCGAACTCCTCGACCGAAACAAACCGCGGCTCCCGGCTGGTCTTGGGGCAGAAGGCGCAGCTTAAATTGCAGACGTTGGTGATTTCCAGATAGGCTTTTTTGTAGGGCTTTTTGGATTTTGGGGACATGGCGGCGCTCCTTTGGCATGGTGTTTTGTAGACAGTATAGCAGAAGCGGGGGCCTCCCCGCAAGGGGAATTTGACAGGGACTGGTGTGCCCCCAGAGGCTTTATGCAGGAACCTGTTTCTGCACAAAACCTGCGGTTGCTCAACAGGGCCCTTTTTTGCTATAATAAAAAAAGAACAAGACCTTGTGTCGACAGATTGCTTTGGGAATGGAGAAGGGAATATGTTACATAAAAATCAAATCGAGCAGGCCACCATCACCGCGATGTCCTCGGACGGCAACGGCATCGCCAAGATCGATGGGATGGTGGTGTTTGTCCCCTACACCGCGGTGGGGGACCAGCTGCAGGTGCGCATCGTCAAGGTGCAGAAAAATTTTGCCTTCGGCATCATCGATAAATTGCTGCAGCCCTCCCCTGACCGAGTGGAGGACCGCTGCCCAGTCTATAAAAAATGCGGTGGCTGCGCCTTCCGGCACATCAGCTACGACGCCGAGCTGCGCCACAAGGCCCAGTTTGTAGAGGACAACCTGCGGCGCATCGGAGGGCTGGAGCCAAAGATGCTGCCCATCACCCCCTCGCCGCTGCAGCAGGGCTACCGCAACAAAGCCCAGTACCCTATCCGGGAGGAAGATGGAGAGATTGTGGCGGGCTTTTTTGCCAAGCGCAGCCACCGGGTTATCTCCTGTCCGGGGTGTGATCTGCAGCCGGCCTTTTTTGAGCAGATTCTGGAGTATACCCTCGGCTTCGCGCGCCAGCACTGCATCTCCGCCTACAATGAAGAAAGCGGCAGAGGGCTTTTGCGCCATCTCTATCTGCGGTACGGTGAGCAGTCGGGGCAGGTGATGGTGTGCCTGGTGCTCAATGGAGACAGCATGCCGCATGAGAGCGCGTATGTGGACGGGCTGCTGGAGATCTGCCCGCAGGTGGCCTCGGTAGTCATCAATATGAATCGCGCACAGAACAACGTCATCTTGGGAAACAGCTGCCGCACCCTCTATGGCAAGGACACCATCGAGGACAGCCTGTGTGGGGTACGGGTCGCGCTTTCGCCGCTGAGCTTTTACCAGGTTAACCGCCAGGCGGCCCAGAAGCTGTACGAGCTGGCCGCAGAGCTGGCGGATTTTCGTGGAGACGAGCTGCTCGTCGACCTTTACTGCGGTGCGGGTACCATCGGGCTTTCGATGGCGGGGAAGGTGCGAGAGCTTGTCGGGGTGGAGATTGTGCCGGACGCGGTCGAGAACGCCCGCGAGAATGCCCGCAACTGTGGGGCAGTCAACGCCCGCTTTCTCTGCGCGGATGCCAAGGAGGCTGCTGCACAGCTTGCCCGAGAGGGGCTGCGGCCGGACGTCGTGGTGGTGGACCCTCCTCGCAAGGGCTGCGACTCCGAGGTGCTGCGGGCGATTGCACAGATGGGGCCGGAAAGGCTCATCTACATCTCCTGCAACAGCGCATCGCTGGCGAGGGACTGCAAGGAGCTGGCCGCCCTCGGCTACCGGCTGGAAGTTGCTGCGCCGGTGGATCTCTTTCCGCGGACAGCGCATGTAGAGGCGGTTGTACTTTTGTCCAAACTCAATACAAAGCAGCATATCGAGATAGAGTTGAATCTGGACGAACTGGATTTGACTGCTGCGGAGAGCAAAGCCACCTATGAGGAAATCAAAGCGTATGTGCTGGAGCATACTGGTCTGAAAGTCAGCCACCTTTATATCGCCCAGGTCAAACGGAAGTATGGCATTATCGAGCGGGAAAACTACAACAAACCAAAATCCGAAAGTTCCAGACAGCCGAAATGCCCGCCGGAAAAGGAAGCGGCGATTACAGAGGCACTGAAGTTCTTTAGGATGATCTGATTCTTGGAAATGCTGGGCGGAGGTATAAAATGAACGATACACAACAGAAAGAAGCAGCAAGACAATTTGCTGCATATTGGAAAGATAAAGGTTACGAAAAAGGAGAAAGTCAACCATTCTGGCTCTCTCTGCTTCGTGATGTCTATGGTGTGGAACATCCAGAACAATTTATCACATTTGAGGAGCAAGTGCATCTTGATCACACCAGTTTCATAGATGGGACGATTCCATCCACGAAGGTACTAATTGAACAAAAGGCGTTAGGCAAAGACTTGAAAAAGCCTATTAAGCAATCAGATGGTACATTGCTGACACCTTTTCAGCAGGCAAAACGTTATATTACCGAATTACCTTTGTCGCAACATCCCCGCTGGGTAGTGACCTGTAATTTTGAAAAGTTTTTTGTCTATGATATGGAGCGCCCAAGTGGTGAACCGGAAGAAATTCTGTTAGAAAATCTTCCGACAGAATATTACCGGCTGTCCTTTTTGGTAGATAGCGAAAATGAGCATTTGAAGCGGGAAATGGAAGTTTCGATTGCTGCTGGCGAAATGGTTGGCTTGCTTTACGATGCTTTTCACAAACAGTATGCAGAGCCTGATAGTGAACGTGCTTTGAAAAGTCTGAATATCCTTTGCGTCCGTCTTGTATTCTGCCTTTATGCAGAAGATGCCGGTATCTTCGGTCATCACGGAATGTTTCACGATTATTTGGCAGAGTATGACACACGTCATCTGCGCAAAGCACTAATCGAACTATTTCAGGTACTGGATACTGCGCCGGAGGACCGAGACCCCTACTTAAAAGATGATAACCCCAATTTGGCTGCGTTCCCTTATGTGAATGGCGGCTTGTTTGCAAATGAAGATATTGAGATACCGCCGTTTACGAATGAAATTCGGAGTTTGCTTCTTAATAAAGCAAGTTCTGACTTTAACTGGTCAGAAATTAGTCCGACGATCTTTGGTGCAGTTTTTGAAAGCACGCTGAATCCAGAAACTCGTCGTAGCGGAGGTATGCACTATACTTCTATTGAGAATATCCATAAGGTGATAGATCCGCTGTTCCTCGATGACTTAAAAAAAGAGTTTGAAGAAATTTGCGAGATTGCCGTAGAGAAAACTCGTGAACGAAAATTAAAAGAGTTTCAAAAAAAACTGGCTACCCTGACTTTCTTGGACCCTGCTTGTGGAAGTGGAAACTTTTTAACAGAAACCTATATCAGCCTGCGCCGGTTAGAAAATGAAGCTCTGCGGATTTTATCTCATGGACAGATTTCTTTTGGTGATGCAGATTGGAACCCCATTCAGGTTTCTATCGGTCAGTTCTACGGAATTGAAATCAATGATTTTGCCGTTACTGTTGCAAAAACCGCTCTTTGGATTGCTGAAAGCCAGATGATGAAAGAAACCGAGGACGTTGTGCATATGTCCCTTAATTTCCTGCCCTTAAAATCTTATACGAATATAGCTGAGGGCAATGCTTTGGAAATAAATTGGGAGGACATTATACATAAATATCAACTGTCATATATTATGGGAAATCCGCCCTTTGTTGGAGCATCTATGATGACAAAACAACAAAAGGAACAGGCGGTTTCTATTTATGGGAAAATTAAGCTATCCAATAGTATTGATTATGTTGGAGCATGGTATCATAAAGCAGCTGCCTATATAGATGGTACTACTATACGGGTGTCGTTTGTATCTACTAACAGCATTACACAAGGAGAACAAGTTGCACCTCTTTGGGATAAGCTTGTTAATAGATATGGGCTTCATATTGATTTCGCATATCGCACTTTCAAGTGGAATAGTGAGGCAAGCGAAAAAGCGGCTGTACATTGCGTAATTATCGGGTTTAGCCAATATATAAACCATAATAAGAGAAAATTATATTTAGATGATTCCAGAATGATTTTGGTTGAAAACATCAACCCATATTTATTAAACGCACCAGATGTTCTCGTTTCGAGTAGGAGTAAGCCTATATGTGACGTTCCCAAAATGTTGTTGGGAAATAAGCCGGCAGATGGCGGAAATCTTATTTTGTCATCGGAAGAAAGAGACGAAATAATTAAAAGAGAGCCTAATTTGGAACCTTATATTCATCCATATATTGGAGCGGTAGAGTATATCAACAATAAGATTCGTTATTGTTTCTGGCTTGTAGGAGTATCTCCATCGACAATCAAAAATAGTCCTGAATTGAAAAAACGTCTTGAGGCAGTTAGAGAAATGCGACTCAATAGTAGCGCTGCACCAACAAGAGAAAAGGCAGATACACCAGGTCTATTTTTCTTTATTTCACAACCTTCTACGAGTTATTTATTGGTGCCCAGTACATCATCTGAAAACAGGAGATATATACCGATTGGTTTTTTAAGCCCAGAAATAATTGCTAGCAATTCAACAACGATTGTTCCTAATGCCACGTTATACAATTTTGGTATTATGACCTCAAATGTGCATATGGCATGGATGAGGACGGTTGGCGGCAGACTAAAAAGTGATTACCGTTATTCTGGTGGAATAGTTTACAATACGTTTCCATGGCCTATTCCAACCGCTGAACAAAAGTTGAAGATCGAGCAGACAGCTCAGGCAATTTTAGATGCCCGTGCACTTTATCCTGATAGCAGTCTTGCTGATCTCTATGATGAGGTTGCTATGCCACGAGAATTACGCAAAGCTCATCAGGATAATGATAGAGCAGTTATGCAGGCATATGGTTTCACAAAAGAGCATCCTGCATATAGCAGTGAATCAGCCTGTGTTGCTGAATTGATGAAAATGTACCAGAAACTAGTTGATTCCGAAAGTTAAAATTGTAAAACGTAAAGGAGGTGGTTTTTGATGGCAGAGGTACTACTTGGAGTTAATGGTGATATCATCCGTTGGGCTAGAGAGTACTACAATATGAAGCCGGAAGAAGCGGCTACTGCTATTGGTGTTGATTTGCAACGCTATTCTAATTGGGAATCCGGTCAAGAGTTTCCTACTTACGCAAAATTGAAAAAGATCAGCGAAGTCTTTCGTAAGCCAAGCGCTATTTTCTTCTTTCCAGAACCTCCGGAAATCCCTCCCATAAAGGGCGATTTGCGAACGTTGCCGAATGATGTAATTAGCCGTTTTAGCAAAAATATTATTGTGCAGTTTGAACAGGCTAAAGTTTATCAAATGAGTGTGAAAGAATTGTATCCAAGAAAAGACTGTGTTCTTTCTCACCGGAGCGATTTCCCAACAGACATGACGGAATTGTGCAATTATTTTCGGCGGTTGCTCAGTTTTCCTTTAAGCGCCCAAAAAGCACGAAAAAGTACGAAGATTGTGTTTGAAATCTATCGTGAACGGTTTTACGACTTGGGTATTTATGTGTTTAAGGAATCCTTTAAGGACAATAGCGTTTCTGGGCTTTGTATCAATGATGCTACGCATCCTGTTATCATGGTTAATAATTCAATGTCTTTCGCACGACAGATCTTTACACTTTTTCATGAGCTATACCACCTGATTTCAGATACTAGCGGAGCAGAAATTATTAGAGATGATTTCTATGTAGCTTTGAATTCATCTCAACAACAGTCTGAGCGTTCTTGTGATGTGTTTGCTAACGCATTTTTGATTCCTCAAGATGACTTCATTTTAGAACTTAAAAAGCGACCACTGTCAGAGGAATTTATTGAAGATCTGGCAAAGCTGTATTCTGTCAGCCGAGAGGCTATCATGTATACGCTGCTTAAGATGGGGAAAATCACTCCTGCTGATTATGATGCGTTACGTGAGATTTTCTATGGAGAAGCTATTCGTAATCAGAAACAAGCTGGTGGCAAGAACAAGAGCGGTGGGAATTATTATTCTACCAAGCTTTCATATTTAGGGCAACGTTATACAGGCGATGTGTTTAAGCAATATTTTTCTGGTCGAATTGATAGTGTTCGTGCAAGTGAAATGTTACACAGCAAAGTAGATCATTTACCCCGATTGGAAGCGGCTTTCTTTAGGGGGGTGGGGCAATGATCTATATTTTGGACACAAATATCATTCGCAAGCTGTTGTTCCATTTCCCTAAAAAAGGAAGGGTTTTTGAGGATATTTGGGCCAAACTGGAAGTAGGTATTGAAGAAGGAAAGTATATATCGGTTGACGAATGCTTTAATGAACTTTCCGGTCAGTTCTCCAAAGATAATGAAGCCTTCAAATGGATAAGCGAGCGAAAGCACATGTTCAAAAATCCAGATAGTGCCGAAACTTTGTTAATTAGAGAGCTATTCAAAGATCGTAAAATGAGAGAAAGTATTCACACCAAAAACATTCTTGCTAATAGGCCATCTGCTGATATATATATTGCTGCAAAGGCCAAGCAACTTCAAGCGATGGTTGTTACTACCGAGGAGTACAAGCCTCATTCTGCTCAGTTGCCTAATATTTGTGAAAAGTTGGGAGTCGTCTACATTACTTTTGATGACTTTATGGAAACTGTAACGCAATAGTTTCAGCTCAACTCTGGTGCTTTTTGTATGCGGTGAGAATAAGATATGAGTTGAAAAATACAACGTGGTTTTCAAAAAAATCCCACAGGTTTCATGCCGTATAGGATGAAATCTGTGGGATTTTTTATTTTCGGAGATTGTGACATATACAAACTGGAGCGTAAGCGTCAAATAAAACAGTGTATAGAAAAATAACCGTCAGCCTTTTATACTAAAAGGTCAACGGTTATCGACAGAATTCTTTTACCAGAGGATTCCAGGGCAGATAATCATCCAGATATTCAGGATGTTCAAGAAAAGCACTCCCCGGCATATCGGACAGGATATATTTTATATATTTCATCGGGGCAAGTCCATTCGCTTTTGCTGTCTCTACCAGTGTATAGATTCCCGCACTGGCTTCCGCCCCTTTAGGGCTGCCGGAAAACAGCCAGTTCTTTCTGCCGATCACAAAGGGGCGGATACAGTTTTCTGCAAGAGAATTGCTGATGGAACAGTTCCCGTCCTCCAGATAATGAAAAAATCCTTCACGATTATTCAGTGCGTAATGAAAAGCTTTTGAAAGTTTGGATTTTGGCAGTTCTCCGATGGCGCTTTTCTCTGCCCATGACCAAAAAGCCTCGAGAAGCGGTTTCTCGCGGATAAGCCGTTCTTTTTTCTTCTGATCAGGAGAAAGAGTCTCCAATTCTGACTCTATGCCAAAGAGTTCATTCAGACGGAGGATTGCTTCCGCAGGTTTTGATGCTTCCGGAGTATGGATATCTTTGGGAAGCGCATCCACGAAAGCCCGGCGCAGGTGCGTATAGCACAGACATCTTTTTACTCCTGAAACTGCATTGTATCCGGAATAAGCATCTGTATGGATATAACCTTCATATCCTTTCAGGAACGCTTCCGGATATTTGCCACTTCTCCCCGGCTGGTACTCGAAGTAGCGGATGGGGGTTACGGCATCCTTGATGCTGCAGTAAACCCACATATAAGAATCTGACGTATTTTTCCGTCCTGATTCTTTCAGCACCTGTACATGGGTTTCATCGATATGAAGATATCTCTGTTTCAGAAGTTCCTGCTTAAGACGGTGGACGATGTGTACAAGCCAGTCCCGATAGACAACCAGAAGCCAGTTTG
>OGGQ01002192.1_pt1 | contig 22130 bp, 24 predicted proteins | sample 1571191 | NCBI WGS metagenome assembly OGGQ01 (sample SAMEA2582061, study PRJEB24529) | metagenome | biome: Human gut stool | place: China | collected 2011
GAAGTTCGTTTTATAATACATTTAGCACTCTTTGATTCATTGCTGCAACCATTTCGGAGAATAGAGCGGTTGCCAATTAATCCACAAGCACATTTTACAGCGTACCAAGTGAGGGCATGTAAAACGTTGAATTGTTGAAGATAGGTGTTATCTTTATGAGAACCAACCACTTATACCCTCAACAAACTCTCAACAAATAGCTCTACACAACAAATTACTGGGCAAAAAAGAAAGAAAGGAATGGTGTTCATGGTTTTCTCTTTTCAACATTATCTTTCTTTTGTTGAGAGATTTGTTGAGAATATGTTGAGCCGTAAATGCCTGATGTTCAATACTTCTTTCATCATATTCAACAATTCAACAAAAATAAGGGGTGTTTTGTCCGTCATTTTTATGAACAGAACTCATCCCCCTACAAGTAAGAATGTCATGCTTATGCTTCAGTACTTATTCACGACAGTACGACAGCGCCAAGCCAACAAACAAGCAAGAGGACATTCAACTAAAGGCGGTTGTTCTTCTATTGAGTTGTAGGATAATGACACTACTTTTCTCTTTTGCCCCGTACAATCTCTTGAAGATGGTGGCACGAAACCGAGCGGCCCCGTATGAGTTTATACGGAAGCAAAGGGCAACAATCATCGGAAAGCCATACAACGTTTGCCAAATGCCATTGGAAGTTTCCTGTTTCTGTTGGACTTCCGACACCGTCAATAAACCATCCTTGTATATTGACCTTATCACAGCATGGAGTTTCATGGCGGTGACATGAAGCATATCAACCAATTCACCCTCACTCATCCACAAGTCTTGCAAGTTGGACGGAATGGATAACATTCCATTTCCGTCCACGGTGATTACAGTCCTTTTCATGCCATTCCCCCCATTGTCGGCATATGCCCCTTGATTCGACTTTCAAAAGCTGATATGTCATGCTCCAATTTAGTACTTGTCACCTTTGCGTAAATTTGTGTTGTGGCGATGTCCGTATGTCCCAGTATCTTGCTTACACTCTCTATCGGCATACCGTAGTTTAAAGCCAAAACTGCGAACGAATGCCGGCTTACATGAAATGAAATTCGCTTCTTGATGCCACACATTTTTGCCACTTTCTTTATACGCTTGTTTACCATGTCAAGTGAGCCAATATTAAACAAGTGCATATCTTTTCTCAATGGCTTGTAACGTTCAATTATCTGTATGGCTGCATCTATCAGTTTAATTTTGAATGGTACGCCTGTCTTTTGACGCTGAGAAACTATCCATGGAGACCCACTTATAATGGCAACATTGTCCTCTGTAAGATTCTTGATGTCAACGAAAGAGATACCTGTCCAACAACCAAACATAAACAAGTCTCTCGCAAAAGCAAAGTTGGGATTTTCCAACTCTATTCCTGCAAATATGTCCAATTCTTCCTCTGTCAAGAACTCACGCTCCTTGTGGTCTGGGTCAACGTGGTACATGGCAAACGGATTTCTCTGTATCTTGCCGTTGTAGTGTGCTGCCGTGACGATATGCTTCAATGGTATGGAGTATATCCAAATGGTAGATTGCGTGAGTCCAATGACATTCTTCAAATACAGACAAAAATCACGGATGAACTCCTCGGTAAGCTCATTCATGGACATATCGCTGCGCTTGTACTGAAATTTGATGAACTCGGCAACGTACTTTCTTACCGTCAGATACTTGCGGTAGGTTCGGACAGCTCGGTCTTTTCCCACGCGTTGGGCAAAGGCTGCGTTCTCCTTGTCAAAAGCTCTGAGTAATGTCTCATACTCCGTACCTATGCCTTGATATGCGTTTCTCACCATTTCAGCGGTAACGAACGCCTCACGGTCGGAAAGCCGTTGGTAATGCTTAGCGATTTGAGCCTTGATGTTATCAAGCGCAAAGTTCACCTCATTGGCTTCCTTGCTTCTGCCTTTGGCTCTGTTGCCCTTGGCATCCCATATCGCCTTGGTCACGCTCAGCTTGCAACTGAACTGTGCGATAGTTCCGTTGATTGTCACACGTCCCATGATAGGGACAATTCCGTTTCTCTCCTTGCTTCCGTTTACATAGAAGACTGTCTTGAATGTACTTCTCATAATTCCTTGCTTTTTGTTCTGTGCAAAATTAAATCATGAGAGTTGCATGGCAAATTCACAACCTGTGCAGAATTGAGAAGTAAAAACCGAAGCCGTTAAAAATGCTTATTAGAGCGTTTCTTTGAGGTAATGACTTGAAAGCGTTTCTACTTCTCAAATCCGCCATTTTCGCATTTCCTCACGAACGTCACTTAAAGCCAACAACTGCCACAACCACTTGAAACTCAAAACAAAAGCCCAAATCTGCTATTTTTTGCTTTTTTAGTCATTCTTTTTCCGAAAAACCTTGTATTTCCAGCCTCGCCGCCCTTGAAAGGCACCTGAAACGAAACGACCGATGCGACAGGAAGACGCAAAAAAAATGTCGGAAAAGGGAGCGACAAAAAGGTGAAGAAACGAGAACTTCCCTTCAGTTCCTGGAACCGCAAATAAATTTAATTCAAGGCTATATGACAACAAACATCAACATAACACAGACTTGGTGGAGATTACTCTCCGCAGTCGGCTCAACCCTCATCACTTTGGTGGCTTGGTTGGGATATATGGCTCTCTGCATGGTCGGTGAAGTCATATTGGGAATTGTGAAGTTCATCTTCGGCATCATCATTTCCATTCTTTCTATGGTGGTACTGATTGGAACATTCATTTGGTTATTAACACTTTAAAGTACAAGCGATATGAACAGAAGCATTGAAGCGATACCTACATGGTCACTCTGCTACATCATCAATGGCGATGCAAGCGGACTGACTGACGAGGAAATCCGTATGGTGGACGAAGCCATACGCAAGAACAATATTGAGATAGTAAGTCCAAGATACAACGAGGACATGTGCACAGAACCTTACTTCAGCCATTATCCGTTCTTCGGACTGCCTACAGAAGTTGAGGACTGCGACATCATCTATCACGAGTAACAACCCCTTTAACAACATCAGATATGAACACTACAGAATATTTCAAGAGAACCATACAAGCCTATTTGGAGGAGCGAGCAATGGAGGACGAACTCTTTGCAGCCAAGTATGACAACCCCGACAAGAACATAGACGATTGCGTCACCTATATCCTTAATTGGGTACAGAAGAGCGGTTGCAACGGCTTTTGCGATGACGAGATATATGGGCAAGCCATCCACTACTACGAGGAGAAGGACATCGAGGTAGGAAAACCATTGAACTGCCAAGTGTCTGTTAACCACCACATCGAACTCACAGAGGAGGAGAAGGCACAGGCAAGACAGGAAGCCATCCGCCAGTATCAGCAAGAGCAGATGAACAAGATGCGTAACCGAGATACCGCCAAGCGCACCTCACAGAGAACGGAAACAGAAGTACACCAACCATCATTATTCGACACGTTATGAAACCAAGAACGAAATATCAGAAGCAAGTCGTAACCTCAAACAAGGGGTTACGACCTATCAAGGGAGCGCAAATGCAATGGGCATTCCGTGAATGTCTTGACCACTATGCCTTTCAGTTGAAGCACGGACAGACCACCTGCATGGACTGCGGACACACTTGGACTACGGACGAGGATGCGGACAAATGTGTCTGCCCGAAGTGTAAGGCAAAGTTGGAAGTGCAGCGCACCAAGCGACAGAAGGCAATGTCTTCTACCTATTTCAGTGTACTCTCCGAGCGCAAGGGACTACAACTTATGCGAGCATATCAGATGAAAGCCTATTACCGCAAGGGACAAAAGGCAGACATCTATTGTTGGGAGGTGGCACGCTATTGGATGAACGAAAAAGGCAAGGTGGAGGTTATGGCACGCAAGCGCACAATGGGTATCTATATGGACACGTTCTGCTACGACTCCGACATTGAACTGCGCAAGGACAACACCACCTATCAGCATATTGCTTCATTTCCGGTCTGCCCCGATATGAAAGTCATTCCTCAGATATGGCGCAACGGCTTTGACGGAGCGTTTCACGGCATCGAACCGCTTACATTGTTCAAGGCAATGCTGACAGACCACCGCATCGAAACGATGATGAAACAATGCCGTTACGGACACGTCCGCTACTTCATAGACCACCCACGGCACTTGGAAACTTGTTGGAATGCCTACAAGATAGCCAACCGCAACCATTACCTTATTACAGACATCGGCAAATGGGCGGACTACATCTGTATGTTGGTAGAAATGGGCAAAGACATCAGAAGTCCACATTACATTTGCCCCGACAACCTTGAAGCCGAGCACGACAGAATATCCGAGAAAATCAGAGCCAAGAAAGAAAAGGAGCGCACCGAGGAGGAGATACGCAAGGCATTGAAGAACGAGGACAAGTTCAAGGAAATGAAGAGCCGTTTCTTCGGTTTGATGTTCACGGACGGCAATATCGTGGTGAGAATGCTTGAAAGCGTCAGGGAGCACGTTCTTGAGGGTAAGGCGATGCACCATTGCGTAGGCAGCGGTACAAACTATTCACTCAATCCCGACTGCATCATCTTCTCTGCAAGAATAGCCGAACAAAGGGTTGAGACCGTGGAGTTTTCTCTCGAACAGATGAAAGTCGTACAATGCCACGGACTACAGAACAAGGACACCGAGCACCATGCCGACATCATCAACTTGGTGAACAGCAATGCAAGACTTATAGAGCAACGAATGGTTGCAACGACATGAAATCCATATCGGCGGAGCGATGAAAATTCGTTCCGCCACTTTCTTCATGAGCCGAGGAGCGGAAAGAAAGTGGCAAAGAACCGTTTTTTCCTTATCTGCGATGCTTGCAGAATAACAAAGGACAGCTCAAATCAAAAGGACTGTCCTTTATTCATAAATCGTTTTTTTCTGTTCCTTGGGAGATAGTCCCATCTGGCGATTGACACTTTTGCTTACTAATGCGGCATGATGCCGTCCTGTGGATTCAGTGGCAAGCTGAGATTTTAGCCGTAGTCTTTCTTTTTCATTGGCGTACTCTTAATTTATTGTCAGAGGCGATACGACTTGAGACCTTCATCGAATGCAGCCTTGATTTCGGCTGCATAGGCATTGAAGTGTTCGTTGATGATGTTATCCACATAACTTGCAATGGAAATCTTTCCCTTGCCTACGATACTGACAAATTTAGTCACACGCTCATGAATGTCCTCGCTGATGCCAACATGTCTGCCATATCTTGCGGTAAAACCTGCATTTGCCATGAACTTACCGACATACTGCTCAGCACGCTCTTTCTCCATTCTGTCGATTGGCTCAAATTCACCCACATCATAATTCTCATATGCTGCATCTTCATCAAAACACTCCTCCTTGTCGGAAATAGTTGACGATGTACGGTCTTGAAATGTCTCTTCAAGACAAGCGTCAATCTGTTTTCCAGCTTCCTCCATTGTCTCTTCATAATTTCTCATGAAAGCCTCATACAACTCCTTGGCATCTGTCGAAGTGAGTTGTCCTTTACCACAGTTTTTTGTTTTGTCTGCCATAATCATTTTTTTAATTGTTATACAAATTCTCTGCTATTGAAATACTTGTTGACTATTGAAAATCTGACTTCAACAGTTTTTGTCAGATACCTGACATATGCAATTCCATCAACGCATCTATTTTGCGTTTAATAATCTTTGAGCGTTCTGCGATTTCAGCTTGTAGCTTTTCGCTGTCCATTTCCGAGAATGTTTTGCCCACATGTGCAAATCTATCCTTTGTTGCATTGTTCTCTTCTGTTCTTTCCATAATTCTCCTTATTAAATTGTTATACAAAGTCGAGGATATTGAAGTCCTCTATACTGTCTGGCACCTTAAACTCTTTCGCATCCAAGACCAGCGCGGCTCCGCATCATCCAAGCGGGCGTTCGAGCGGTACACCGCGAACCGGTTCCCGAAGGACAAGGACGCGTACTCGTGCTTCACCACTCCGCAGATCGACGCATGCTGCCGCAGAAAGAACGATTTCGACTTCACGAAACCCTTCACGCTCGGGATTGACGGAGCGACGGGCGGGGACAGCTTCGCCATCATCGCCTACCAGGAGCGCAAGGACGCTAGAGGGAAGCTCTGTGCCTACACGCGCGAATGGGTGTTCGATGAGCCGGGCGATTCGGGCCATTACGATATCACGCAGATCATGGAGCTTATCGCCGACCTGTACCAGAAGCATTACCCGGAGGTGGTGGGAATCGACCCGAACCGGATGATCGTCATCGCCCGGCAGCTCGAGGACACCTACGGCGTTGAGACGGTGAGCTTCGCCCAGAACAATCCCACCATGTGCCAGGCAACCGCGCTCGTCCTGATCGAGGTGAAGGACAAAACGCTTCGGCTCAAAGGCTGCAAGAAGCTGCGCCGCCACCTGCTCAACACGGTGGAGGACGACAAAGGCTCCTTCGGCGTGCGTTTCGGGAAGGATTCCAAGCGCAGCAAGATCGACGCCGCAATCGCGCTTGCCATCGCCATGCTCGCGTACAACACACAGGTGCGCGGCAAGGAGAACATGGTTCAGTTCATGTGAGGTCTTACACGGTTCCTAAACTCGGTGCAAATCGAGAAAGGAAACCAGTTGGGCGCGATCATGAACGTAAACCTTAACAAGGTGCTGCCCGGCCACAGCTTTGGATGGGTGCCGAGCCTCGATCAGGGACGGCAGGACACCAAGCTGATGGGTTATGCGGCCCTCTACTCCGTGGCATACATGGCGTGCGAGCAGACCAAGGCGCGCACGCTCGGATCCCTGCCCGTCTCTGCCTACCGCAGGACGGACAACGGCAGGGTGCAGCTTTACCGGCACCCGTTGACGCGCCTGCTGTCCGGCATGGCCAACGAGGCCATGTCCGGCCAAGACCTGCTGCACTGGGCGAGCATCAGGCGTGACACTTTCGGAAACGCCTACGTCTACGTGGAATGGTTCCACGGGGAGCCTGTTGCCCTCTGGCCGATCATGTCAGCCGTCACTCCCGAATGGAGCAAGCACGCCCCGAAGGGAAAGCGCCTCACATACCTCGTGGCATCCGGTGACGACTTCGTGCCAGCCGGTAGGTACTTCAACGACGAGGTTGTGAACATCAAGACCGCCGTCACCAAGAACGGCTACGAGGGCGTTTCCCTGGCGTCGCACGCAGCCAGCGAGATAGGGCTGTCAGTCGACCTCGAGCGGTTCATCTCCTCGATGCTCAAGAACGGGAACCACCAGCTCGGCCATGTCGAGGTGCCGGATGGCAAGACGACGCCTGAGGACTTGGCCAGCTTGCAGCGCGCGATAGAGGCGAAGCGCGGTGTGTCGGAAGCGGGCAAGACCCCCATTTTCAGCCACGGCGCGAAGTGGGTCACGACGCAGCAGACCATGAAGGACGCATCGCTGATCGAGCAGCAGACTTGGGTGCTGCAGCAGGTGTGCCGTGCAACGTGCGTGCCCCCGCAGAAGGTCTACGACATGACGAAGCAGACGTACAGCAACGGCGAGACGGCGCGCATCGACTACGCGACCGACACAGTTTCCCCGGAGACGGTGGCAATCGAGCGAGCTTTCCGCCCCGTGCTGGATTCGATGGGAGGTAAGGACGAGTACCTGCGGTTCAACCTGGGCGGCCTCATGCGCGGTGACAAGAAGTCCCAGAGCGCTTTCTACCGCGAGATGGTGTACCTGGGCGCATACACGCGAAACGACGTTCGCGAGCTGGAGGAGAAGAACCCGCTCCCCGGCCTGGACAAGCCCATGGTGGCGCTGAACTACGGCCTGGTCGAGCGCGACGGGAGCGTAACCGTGCTCTCCAAAGACGCCAAGGAGCCTTCGGACGGCAACCAGACGACAACAACCGACAAGTAGGAAGAGGAGCATCGATGTTCGAAATCAAGAACGAAGCTGGCAGGCAGCGGGCGGAAATCTACCTGTACGACCGCATAGGGGTCAACTGGTGGGGCGAGGGCGTGAGCGCGAAGGAGTTCTCGCAGGCGCTTGACGACCTGTCGCCCAAGCCCGTCGATATCCATATCCATAGCGGCGGCGGTGACGTTTTCGAGGGTTACGCGATGTGTACCGCCGTCCAAAGGTACGAGGGCGAGACGGTGGCGTACATCGACGGTCTTGCTGCGTCGGCGGCGTCGTACATTGCCGTGGTGTGCGACCGAGTTGTGATGGCCGACTATGCGCAGATGATGATTCACAAGGCGTCGGCGGACACATACGGGAATGCCGACTACCTTGAGAGAATGGCGGCGCGGCTCCGCGAGACCGACAAGACCATTTCCGGTTTCTACCTGCGTCGAACGAGCCTGGACGCCGAGCAGGTTGAGGCGTACATGGCCGAGGAACATTGGTTCAACGCCCAAGACGCCATGGCATGCGGAATGTGCCAGGAGGTCGTTCAGACCGAGGAGCGCATCGCTGCGTGCATACCCTACGACATTGCGAAGCGATACCGAAACATCCCTGGAAACATCGCCGTGTCGAAGCGCGATGACGACGAAGCTGGCGTGCCTGGTTTCGCCCCCGCATCCGTGGAGGCCGAGAACCAGGGCGCATCTTACACGGTTTCTAACATTACCGAAAGTTCGCAGGAAGCGAAGAGCGCGGAGCAGGAAGGCCCGGCGTATGTGCTTCTGAACGGTCGAGTTTACGAAAGGAACGCCAATGCTGAACTCTAAGGAACTGTGGAACAAGCGAAAGCAGCTCTCGGAAGCGCAGGCATCTTGCATGAACGACGGCAAGGTTGACGAGGCGCACATCATCCAGGGCCAGATCATCGAGCTTGACGCCACCATCGAGCACGTCATCGCCGAGGAGGACGCCCTGCGCTCCTCCGGCGGTCGCAACCCTCTCGTAAACAAGGACGCCGGGCCGTTCGCTCAGCGCATCCTCGGCCCGCGAGACGAGTTCAAGCCGCTCGATATCAGCTTCATTAACACCGCGCCCGTTTACGTGCCCGGCCAGAAGGAGATCGACACCGACCTGCCCGCGAAGCAGGCCATGCTGCTGGCGCAGTTCGCGGCATCGCTGCCGGAATCCAACGGCGTCGGAAGCATCGAGTACAAGCAGCGCGGCCAGCAGACCGGAAAGCCCGAGACGTGGAGCGAGCCGACCGAGGGAGCGTCCGCCGCCAAGGCGTCCATCAACTACACGTGGGTGGACAAGGTGGCCATCAAGGAGACCATCGCCGGAACGGTGCCTATTTCCGAGGCGTCCCTGGCCGACTACGACGAGCTGTACTCCATCATCCAGAACGACCTCCTGATCGACCTGAACGAGCAGATCGACACGCGCTACCTGCTCGGCAACAAGACCAGCACTGGCATCGTCGGCGTGCTCAACACCCAGGGCATCCTGAGCTGGACAGAGGGCGCGGCTGGCCAGTACTTCGAGGTCATCCGCAAGATGCGCACGCGAATCATGCGTGCTCGCCGCATCCCCACGCATGTCTGCGTGTCCCCGGAAATCAAGGAGGCAATCGACCTATACAAGACCGAAACCGGCCTGTACCAGTACCTTGGAGACGGCATCCTTTGGGGCATGCAGGTCATCGAGGATATCAACTGCGGCGGCATCCTGTGCTATGACGCGTTCGCGGCAGAGCGCAAGAACATCCACGGCGTGACCGTCAAGTTCGGCACGGTCAACAACCAGTTCAATGAGAACGAAATCACCATGCGCGCCGAGGCGACCAAGGCGCTCAAGGTCAAGATTCCCGAGGCGTTCTGCTACGGCACGAAGGCCGACATTGACAAGGCGGTGGCCTAGATGTTCACGGCTGAGGAGCGCATCACCATTGACGGCAGGCTTGCGGCGTTCGCGGGCGAAACTATGTCCGAGGAGGAAGCCGAGGCCCGAGGTATCACCGCCAACATCGCGAAGCGCGGACAGGGCGGCGACGCGCCGAAGAAAACGGCGAAGCAGGTGCTCGTGGACGAGGCGCGCGAGCTTGGAATCGAGATTCCGAAGAACGCGACCGCCGAAAAGATCAAGGAGCTTATCGAGCTGCACAGCGCTGATGCTGGCGACGGCGAAGATGCCGGAAGCGGCGACGGCCAGGGTTCCGACGACGGCGCAAAGACGGCTGGCGAGTAACCATGAAGGTCATGCCCGATACCACCATCAGGATTGCGAACGCGGAAGCGGTTTCGCTGGAGCTGGACGTGGATACGCGCCTCGGCGCTGTCCGTCTCCTGCCGCGCTTGGGCGCGGTGCGCGAAATCCCCCTCACCGGAAACGCCTTCGGCTTCCCCAAGTTCACACCCCCGGACGCGGTGAAGATCGAATGGCTTGAAGCGTCCGGCTCCGACGAGGCCGCTTTCGTGTCGCGTGCTGAGGTGGTGTCGCGGCATTACTTCGCCATCAGCGATCTGCGTGGCTACGGTGACGGGCAGGACGACTTCGGAGACGAGGAGAAGTACCCTGAGGCCCGGCTTTGGGCCGTGCGCCAGGCTGCCGAGGAATCGTTCGAGAAGGCGGCGCACCGCGCCTTCGTCCGCCGCCTGGGCGAGACGACGGACTACGGGCGCGACATGTTCATCAACCTCGCCCACTGCGATGTTTCGCGCCTCGTCTCGGACGGGTACGTGCTCGCAAGCGATTGCCAGGTGGAGCGCGACCCCAACTTTTTCGGCAGGCCCTTCCCGCGCCCAATCGAGTACGTGTACGGACTTGACGACATACCGTCCAAGGTATCCAGCTCCGTGCTGACGCTTGCGGCGTACTACCTGCGACCCAGCAACACGGCAGACCGGGCAACCGGCGAAAGCTCCGAGGCCGGGTACATCCACTTCACGCTCGCCGGAATCGACGGGGCGACCTCCCTTCCAGAGGTCAACGCGACCGCTGACCAGTTCGGGCGAAAAGGGGTGATGGTGTGGTAATCCCGCAGATCGCCGCACTGGACGCCCTCTACAAGAGGGTTTCCGGCTTCTTCTCGTCGGAATCGTTCAGCGCCGTCTACCCGGACGCGGTTGCTGCTCCTGTCGTGACGCAGGGCTTCCCGAAGAACGAGCAGCCATTCTACGTCGCCGTTGACGAGATAGTGACCGATGCCCAGCCGGGCAAGGGAGCTTCGACAGGGCAAGCGGAAATGGAGTTCTCCGCGAACGTGTGGGTGTGCGCCCGCCATGCCGACCTGGTGAAGGCCGCGAACACCGCAATGTCCTACGCGGACGCCGTTATCGCCTGCGTGCTCGCCGACCAGACGATGAAGGGAGCGGTTGACCTTGCGGTTCCGAGCATCACCGGCGGAGGTACGGCTGCGGACGGCGACCGGAAGTACCTCGCAACCGAGGCGCTGACCGTGACGTTCAAGGTTTGGGCGGTGTGCCCGAACGAGGTAAGGGAGGTTCTGCGTGAAGGCGACCTGTGATTTCACGGCAATGTTCAACGGAACGGCTTACAAGCTCAAGAAGGGCGCTGCGTTCCGAGGAAGCAAGGAGGCCCAGGCCCACTTCGCCGCGCTCGGGCTGATCGGAAAGGAAGCGAAGAATGATTAACACCTCTATCGGCATGATCGGCGTTGCCCTGCAGGCTGACAAGGCGACCCATGCCGCAGCCCCGACGTTCTCCCACGGCCTCACCGGTGGAAAGACGTTCCAGCTCGACCGGTCGGTGGAGAACGCGAACGTCGCGTGCGGCGTGCGGGCCGGGACGGACAGCTACGTCAAGAGCATCGTGCCCGGTCTGGACTACGAGACTTACGGCTACGCCGACGTGCTTCCGCTGTACTTCTACGCTGCAATGGGAAACATCGCGTCAGCCGTCAACGAAGGCGGTTCCGGGCACAAGCACATCATCACGCTGGGCGACACGCTGCCATACCTCACGTTCTGGGGGAGAATCGGCGGCGAGTACACGCGCGTTGACGGCGGCAAGGTGGACACCTTGGAGCTTGAGTTCGAGGGCAATTCCCCGCTGTCCTTCGGCGTGACAGTCATAGGCATGGACGCCGAAATCGGCATGTCGCAGTTCCCCGGCAACATCGATCCGTCGTGCTTCGACGGCTACTTTGTGCCGACCGGCGGCACGTTCAAGCTGGAAACCTCCGGCGCGGAACCGGCACAGGCGGCGGTTCTGAGCGGCTCCCTCTCTCTCGGCAACTCCTGCAGCGCAGACCCGCTCGCTGGCCAGGTGATGCCATCCGACGTGACCGAGGGCAAGCTGACCAGCTCCGGCAAGGTGAAGGTGAAGCCCGATGACATGGGGCTGTACCGCAAGATGGTCACCGGCTCGGAATCCGGCACGAAGCCGACCGGCAGCATGGTCTACGGCTCGTTCTCGTGGGTGTTCAAGCATTCCAAGAACCAGGACATGACCATTTCCATCGTCGCCACCCACGTGCCGTTCAAAGCGGACTTCCCCGAGGTAGACCCCGAGGGAGGCGCAGCGGAAATCGAGTTCAGTTTTGACGATATCGGAATCACGGAGCGCAACGGAAGCCCCGTGACCGTGACCGTATGCAACAGCACGTCGCAGTACGTGAAGTAAACCGAAGGTAAGGAGACGAAAGATGAAGTACGGACTGGCCAAGAAGATCGACGTTTACAGCTTCGAGACGAACAAGCGCGACACCATCATCGCCCGCCCGAGCGCCTGGCACGAGGCCGCGCTGTGGGGAGCGAGCCGCAAGGGAGAAGCGGACGAGGCCGTGTCCGGCGTGGAGAGCACGTACACGTGGGCCTACTTCGCTATCAAGCAGGCGGGGAAGCTCGATGAGTACGGCCTGCCCGCCAAGCTCGACCGCAAGGCCATCCTCGCCATGATGGACACCATGACCGTGTACATGGAGGACTTGGAGGATGGCGACCTCCCTTTGGCGAAGTAGCCCGGTTCATCGCCAACACGGCGCTGGCTACCAGGCAAAGCCCTTACCAGCTGTGCAAGCTGCTGGAGGAGTACCCAGAAGTGTACGAGGCATATCTGCAAGCGATCTACGGGGGTGGTGACAAGCAGGATTTTCAGTCGCGCCGCGAAGCGACGCGCGACGCGAGAATACAGAGGTTGATGCGACGATGAAAACAGAGGCCGTCTATTTCAAGAGCGGGGCGTATGGGAACTTCGCGATTCGGATAGACGGCCTCGACCGTCTCATGAAGTTCCTCAAGACCGCGAACCCCGAGTTGCAGAAGGCTGCGAAGCGCGGACTGAAAGACGCGGTGTCGAACCCGATCCTGCCAGATGCCAAGCGCCGCGCAGGCTCCATCGCCGACGATGGGACGTTCGCGGCGTCCCTATCCGTGGCGTCGCGCGCGAACGGCGCATCGTTCGTGCTCAAGTCCGATGACCCGGCAGCTCCCGTCAAGGAGTTCGCGCGCCTCGGCGCGAAAACAATATCCTCCAAGGGAACGAAGCGGGCGAACGCCCGCTACCGCAAGCGCTCCGGCGTTGGCGTCCCTCGCCGCGCGTTCGCGCCGCGCGCCATGGTTCCCGCCGTCAACGACAACGTTGACGAGGTGAAGGCCCGCATCGACCGCGAGCTTGAGAAGATCATGGAGCGGGCCAATGGGTAAGGCGTCTTTGAACATCGCCATATCCGGTTCCTACAACGGCAAGGCAGTAGAGCGCGCCGAGGCTGCCATGCACTCCATGAGCGTCACAGCAGCCGCAACCGCAGGAGGCATGGCTGGAAGCCTCGCGAACGCCGGTTCCGCAGCAGCGGAGATGGGCGGCAAGATCTACAACGCAGGCGAGAAGATGGAGAGCGTGGGGAGCGCCGCCACGAAGTACGTCTCGCTTCCAATCGCCGCCGCAGCCGTCGCCTGCGGCAAGGCAGCCGTCGATATTGACACTTCGCTTACCGGCGTGCGGAAGACCGTTGACGGCACCGAGGAGCAGTACCAGCAGCTCAAAGATGCCGCCATAGAGTTCTCGAAAACCAATGCAGTAAGCGCAAGCCAAATCCTTGATATTCAGGCTCTTGGCGCTCAGCTCGGGTTCACGATAGACGAGCTTGACGAGTTCGGGCGGGTGACGAGCGGTCTTGACATAGCCACGAACATGAACGCCGAGCAGGCGGGCACGGAAATGGCACAGTTCGCCAACATTACCAAGATGGCGCACTCGGAAGTGTCGAACTACGCATCTGCCATCGTCGGCTTGGGGAACACTTCTGCTACCACCGAATCCGATATCAGCTCCATGGCCATGCGCATCGCCGCTGCGGGCACGCAAGTCGGCATGAGCCAGGCCGATATTCTTGGCGTGTCGGCCGCCCTCGCGTCCATGGGCGTCGAGGCAGAGGCGGGCGGCACCGCAATATCGACCATCATGGCCAACATCGACAAGTCTGTCGCCAAAGGCTCCGACGCCTTGAAGGGCTGGGCCGATCAGGCGGGAATGTCAACCGAGGAGTTCACCTCGGCCATGGCTTCCAACGCCAACCAGTTCAAATCTCTCGCCGATTCCGCTGGCATGACGGTGAAGGAGCTTTCGAAGGAAGTTCTCGACAACTCCGACGCGCTGTCCACATGGGCCTCCACCGCCGGAATGAGCGCCGACGAGTTTTCCGCAGCGTGGAAGGACGACCCGGTTCAGGCCCTTGCATCCGTTTTCAGCGGCATGGAGGCGGCGACGGAGGCCGGGGGAAACATGTCGCTTATGCTCGAGGACTTGGGCATCGACAGCATCAGGCAGACGGACATAATGAAGCGCCTCGCTGGCAACTCCGAGCTTGTGACCAAGAGCGTGGCCACCGCCAACGACGAGTGGGAGAAGAACACCGCCCTGCAGAACGAGGTGGACAACCGCAACGAATCCATGGCGGCCCGCTTCGAGATTTTGAAAAACAAGGTGACGGCGGTCGCCGAGAGCGTGGGGACGCCGCTCGTGGATGCCGCGCTCGAGTTCGTTGACGCCGCGCAGCCCGTCATAGACGCGGTGAGCGACGCAGCCGATGCCTTCGCCGACATGGACGAGCAAGACCAGCGCATGATAGTCGGCATCGTGGCAGCAGTCGCCGCTTTCGGCCCGGTCGTCACGGTGCTCGGGAAGGTGACGAAGGGTGTCGGGAACCTGGTCGTCGGCGTCGGCAAGGGGTTGCAGGGCCTCAGCACGTTCGCCAAGGGTGCGGACGGCGCGGCATCGTCGGCGTCGAAGCTCGAAAAGGGCGCGAGGGCGGGTTCCGAGGCTGCGGAGGGAGTGGGGAAAGCCGCCAGCACGGCATCCACGGGGACAGGCCTGCTTACGAAGGGAATGAACCTGCTGAGCGGCGCATGCAAGGCAACGGCCATCGGGCTTGCCGTCTCGCTCGTGGCAGACCTCGCGGGCCAGCTCGCGTCCTACGCCCAGCACCAGCAGCTCGTCACCGACGCCACTACGGGCATGACCGACGCCATGGGCGCTGCCCTCGAGGCTTACGAAGGTTACACCCCCAGCGTTGAGGCCGCGACCGAGGCGCTTGGAAACAACGCCATGAGCGCCGATGATTGCCTGCGCAAGCAGGCAGACCTCGCGAAGTCGATGAAAGACACCTGGACGGAAACCGGCACGACTGCTGCCCAGGTGGATTACTACGCTGGCGTCATCGAGGAGCTGGGGAGGAAGGGAAGCCTCACCGCAGCGGAGCAGGCAAAGCTCAAGGACGCGGTAGACCAGTTCAACGGAATTACCGGAAGCTCGATAGAGGTCACCAACGCCCAGACGGGCGAGCTGAGCCAGCAGGCCGGGAGCGTGCGCGACCTCGCAGCCGCCTACATCGAGGAGGCGAAGGCCCAGGCGGCCCGCGAGCTTTACGCAGAAACCACGAAGCAGCTGCTGCAAGACCAGCTGTCGCTCGAGCAGGCCACAAGGCAGCTCACCGACGCGGAGCAGGGGTTCGGCATCTGGCTCGGTGACTTCCCCGTGATCGCGGACGAGAACAGCGTGAAGTACCATGAGCTGCAGCAGAACGTCAACGACCTGCAAGGGGCCGTTGACAGCGCAACGGCCACCCAGGAGCAGCTTCTTGGCGTCATGTCCGGCAGCGCGCCCGCCTTCTCAACGCTCGATGCCGCTCTTGGTGGCAGCGCGGCCCAGATGCAAGGTTTCGGCGACGTGTGCAGCTCCGAGCTGTCGAGCCTCGAAGGGAGCTTCGACGGGTCGCTCACGTCGATAGTCAACGCGTGCAGCACGCAGGGCGTCGCGATACCGAGCAGCCTGGCAAGCGCCATCACGTCCAACTCGTCGCTTCCGCAGGGAGCGCAGCAGATGATGCTCGACGCCATGGTTCTGCAAATCCTGGGCGGCGACGTTGAGGCGGCGGCAAAGGTGCTCGGCCACGATATCGATGACGGTTTGAAGGCCGGTATCGAGGGCAGCGCGGAGATGCCAAAAGAAGCTGTCGGCATCATGTCGCAGGAGGTCATCGACCGGGCAAAGAGCGAGTGGGAATCCCATTCGCCCAGCCAGGTCATGCACCGCCTCGGCGGCTACATTGACGCGGGCCTGTCGAACGGCATCAGCGAGAACACGAGCCAGCCAACAACGGCTATCGGGACGCTTGCGGGCCTGATGCAGGACGCGATATCGGGCCTCCCCGGCTTCTCGCATCAGACCGGAACGTCATCCGGCTCGAACCTGGCAAGCTCCATCGGCGGTTTCGTCGGCTCCGTGGCAACGTCGGCGAGCAGCCTGTTCAACTCGGCAACCAGGGGCATCGCTGGAACCCCAAGCGCTTTCAGCGGGACGGGGAACAGCTCAGGCTCCCTGTTCTCGCGGTCGATCGGCAGCTTCGCCGGTTCGGTCGCGTCGTCGGCTGGGAGCCTATTCAGCTCGGCAAGCCGCGGAATCTCCGGGACGGCTGGCGCGTTCTCGTCCACAGGCTCGAACGCGGCATCAAGCTATTCGCGCTCCATCGGGAACGCGTCTGCGATGAGCCAGGGACGCAGCTTGGCCAACACCGCAAAAAGCGGAATGTCGTCGGTGAACGCACGTGGCGTCGGCTCGAACTTTGCATCCAGCTTCGCTAGCGGCATGGGCGGCGTGAACGTCTGGGGTGCAGCGTACCGCATCGGCCTCAACGCGCTCGGTGCCATCAAGTCGGCGCTCGGAATCGCGTCCCCGTCCAAGGAGGCACGCAAGGTCGGCCAGTTCTTCGGCCAAGGCGCGGTGCTCGGCATGAGGGACGAGGAGAGCGCCATCGAGCAGCAGAGCAGGGCCATGAGCGAGGCCATGAGCCTTGAACCGGAGCTGCGCGCAACGTCCAAGTACGTGACGCGCCTCGACGGCGAACGAAGCAGCGTCCGTGGCGGCGTGACGATGAACGTGACGATCAACGTCACGTGCAAGGACGCCAGGGAGGCCACGCAGGCAGGGAAGAGTATCGCGAACGAGCTTTACACGGAGTTCGCGCGCAGGGAAAGGACGTTCAGACGATGAAGTTCAACTACAGCCAATTCGGCTGCACGGGAATCAAGTACGACGGCGTGGACGTTTCGGACGTGTTCTCCGTCGTTGACGTGTCCGTTCCGGTGCTCCCGAGCATCGAGGCGGTCACGCAGGAGCTTGCCCAGCGCCCAGGGCAGTACTTCTCATCGCGAAAGGTCGGGACGCGCGAGGTTAAGCTGAAACTTGCCCTGGACGCCGAGAGCCGGTGCCCCGTTGACATATTCAAGGCATGGCGCGACGTGTCGGGGGGGTTCAACAAGCCCGACCCGCGCCGCCTGTACCTGGGAGAGGACAAGTACATAAACGCGCTTTTCGTCGGGGAGAGCGAAATAGAAGATCAGGGGTACAAGGGTGTCTGCGAGCTGACGTTCGTGTGCTTCGACCCGTTCTTCTACGGGGCGAGCCACGACGTTGCGCTTTCCGGCTCGACGGCCTTCAAGGTAATGGGAGGGGTCGGGGCCTTCCCCGTCATCGAGGCGACCGGTGCAGCGGGTGTCCTCACCGTCACGAACGAGGCGACAGGGGAGTTCGTCGCGGTTCCCAACGTCTCGGCCTCAACCAAGGTCGTAATCGACATGGCGGCGCAGCGGGCGACGGCGAACGGGGCATACGCCCCCGTTGATCTGCTGTCCGACTTCTTCATGATCGACGGCGAGGCCAGCATCCGGCTTTCCGGAGGCTCGGCGAAGCTCTCGTATGAGGAGCGCTACCTATGATCAGGTTCACGGTGTTCGACCGGTGGGGCCTGCAGATAGGCACGCTTCCCCAGGTCATCGAGGCAGTACACAAAGACGAAATCAACGGCGAGGACAGCTTGACGCTCGTTCTTCCGTCGTCGTGCGACCTGGTGAAGGGCCAGCGCATCGTCTGGCGCGACAAATGGCTGGAATGGCACGAGCACACCGTGAGCGACATTAAGACCATGCACGGCGAAGGCCAGCTCCTGACCACCGCCTACTGCGAGAACTCCATAGCGGAGCTGATGACCGACTACGTGGAGAGCCTTCGACCTCAGAATACGAGCGCTCAGCAGGCGCTTGAAAAGGCGCTTTCCACGTCCAGATGGCTCGTCGGAAAAGTTGATGACCTGGGAACCGCGTCATCCAGCTTCTACCACGTGTCTGCCTACGAAGCCGTGGGGAGCGTGCTCGAGGCGTGGGGCGGCGAGGTGTCAACGACAATCGAGGTAAGCGGCACGCAGGTCGTCGCACGCAAGGTTAACATCACGAAACGGCGCGGACAGGATAACGGCAAACGCTTTGCCTGGGACAAGGATATCGTCTCAATCGAACGCGAGGTGAGCGCTGACGACGTTTGCACGGCCCTGTACGGCTACGGCAAGGGGCTTGAGAAAAACGACGAGGAAGGCGAGTGGACGGGCGGCTACGAGCGCAAGCTGACGTTCGGCGATATCAACGGCGGTCTGGACTGGGTTGGCGACGAGGCTGCGAAGCTCAAATGGGGCCTGCCCGACGGCAAGGGCGGCGTCAAACACACGTTCGGAAAAGCCGAGTTCCCCGACTGCGAGGACAAGGTAGAACTGCTCAGGCTCACCATGAACGCCGTCGCCGAGAGAAGCAAGCCATACGTGGTGTACACGTCGAACGTGCTGAACCTAGCCGATGCCGGGTTCGAGTACGAGGATTCCCGCACCGGCGACACCGTTTCCATGGTTGACGGCGGCATTGACGAGCGCCTGATAGGCCGCGTGCTTTGCGTAGAGCGCTACCTTATCAACGAGAAGGCTACCGTCATGACGCTGGGGAACGTGTCGCGCTCTATCAGCAGCGTCATATCGGGACAAACCGCCGATCTGAAATGGCTGCGCGACCACTCGGCATCCTGGGACGGCGCGGCTTCGGTGACGGACAGCTACATCAACCGGGTCATCGACAACATGAACACCGCTATGAACGCGACTGGGGGCTACACGTACTACAGGCCCGGCGAGGGCATCATCACGTACGACAAGCCGGAAGGCCAGAACCCGACGATGGCCATCCAGATCAAGGGCGCGGGCTTCCGCATCGCCAACAAGAAGAAGAGCAACGGGGAGTGGGATTGGCGAACCTTTGGCACCGGCGACGGCTTCATTGCCGACGAGATAACGGCGGGGGACGATCAGGGGCGGCAACGCGTATTGGAACCTGGAAACCGGGCAACTCGACAACGTGTACGTGATAGGCGAGACGCTTTCCTACACGGGTTCCAACGTGAAGACGTACTCGCAGAGCATCGTGCTCGTGCGCATGGACACCTCGAACGCGCTTGGGGTGTACAAGGGTACCCGCTCGCGCTCCGAGTGGTCTGACGGCAGGGAGACGTTCGGGGCGATAACCGGGTTGACGCGGAAGGGCGGCGTGTTCGTGACGAGCGACGGCGAGGTGGCTTTCAGCGCCGACTACCTGGCCGCCAACCCAGCGGATATAGGCACGGACACCGGCACGCGCGTGAGGTTCGGTGCTCCGAACTCGGCGATAAACGGTGGGTTCTACTCCCAGAAGAAGGGCATCAACATGGGGACGCGCCTGAGCGAGGACTTATGCATCGTCGGCGACACCATATACACCCGCAACGGTTTGACTATCAAGGACGCAAACGGGAACGCCATCACCATGAACGCCTCCGGGACGACCATCAAGGACGCAACGGGCAACACGATGGCCCTCGGTTCAAGCGGGATAAGCATGAGGCGTGGGGCAAGCTACTTCGGTCTCCACGCCAACGGCGGCACCTTCGGCGGCATGCAGTTCAGCGGGAGCAACGGCGCGAGCATGATGATCGGTAACATCGGTTCGTTCGACGGCATCAGCATCCTCACCAAGAACGGAAAGCTGCAGTGCGGCGTCCTCTTACAGGACATGTACATTGGCAGCGCTGACGGCAACAGGGGAATAAGCATGGTTTGGGACAGCAAGATGAACGATGACGTGTTCGGGAACCTGTACTGGCGCGGCAAGAAGATAGCGTAAGGAGCTGATATGGCAACTCTCGGCGTTGACGATTGGGCGCTTCGAAAGATCGAGCTGGACAATGCAGATCAGACGATACCGGACGTGCTGATCGCGAACGAAGGCGATGCCAAAGGGCGCGGCATCGACCTGCGATTTACCCAGGGCGGCGTCGCCGCATCGATGGCGGGAATGGCCGTATACCTCGCGTGGGGCCACGAGCAGGGCGCTCAGGGCCTCACGCCGTTCACTGCCGTGGATGCGAGCAAGGGACGCTTCAAGGTCTACTACCCTGAGCAGATGCAGCGTGCGGGAACCGTCCTTGCGCGGGTGCTCGTGTACGTCGGCACGAAAACTCCGATCACCGGGAGCCGCGACTTCCGCATTTATGTTGAGAAGAATCCTATTGACGAGAGCGCGGCCATCACGACAGATGATTTCAGCGTGTTCAAGCTCGCGGTGATCGACTTGAACACGGCGAAGGCGAACGCCGATGCAGCAACGAAGAAGGCGACAGATGCGGCCACGAAGGCAGCGAACTCAGCGAAGAACGCCGACACGGCCACCGTCAATGCGAACGCCGCGACGAAAAACGCCAACGACGCCGCGAAGGATGCGAGCACGTCTGCTGGCGAAGCGGACGCCGCAACGTTGAGGGCGGACGCTGCGACGAGGAACGCAGCGAACGCCGCATCGCAGGCGCAGGGGGCCGCCGGAAACGCGAACGCGGCGGCGAGCAACGCGCTGCAGATCGCGAACAGCATCGCGAGCAACGGGGCCGGCGACGGCGAGGTGGCCGCGCTGAAAGAGAGCGTGGACAAGCTCGGGAACCTCGCTGCGGAGCTGTCGGGCGGCTACATCGTCATGGACGGCACGCTCTACGCCCCTTCGGCGAAGGCGACCGCGAGCGGAGGCACGGCGACCATGAAGAGCGCATCGGTCAGCGGCGAGACGGCATCACTTACCTAGAAAGGAACGAAGCATGGCGGATATCAGCAAACTGGGCGTGGGGGGCACCACGTACACCATCAGGGACGAGAGCGCCCGCACCAGCGGCCAGAACGCCGTGAACGCGTCGGAGTACGCGCGGCAAATCGACACGGACACCTACGCGGGCCAAAGCCTCGCCGCGCTGTTCGCGGGCGAGATAGCGAATTACGCGAACGTCTGGGCGTGGCTTCGCGCCCGCGTGCGCGCGGGGAACTTCGCGGGAATGCGAACGAAAGACTACATCGATCTGACGCTCACCAACGGCAACAACGTGCGCTATCGCATCGGCGCGTTCGATCCTTACCTGTACTGCGGCGACACGTCGAAGGGTCACCACGTCGCCATGGTTCCGAGCGTGCCGGTTGCAGTGAGCGCGCCTGATGCGGTGAACGGCTCTTACATCATGTGGAACCCCCCCAACACGAACCAGGGCACCGCCGACAACGCGCACCCTTACCTGGTGAGCAACCTCCACCGCTGGGAAACCGAGGTGTACTACCCCATGTTGCCGCAGATCGTCCGCGACTGCATCCTCAACCAGCGCGTGCTGCTCGAAACGCGCTACAGTGCGGCGGGCGCGCTCACGGCGTCCACCAGCTGGGCGTGGGCCGACCTCGGGCCGGTTTGGTCGCCGTCGGAAATGGAGGTGTACGGATGCTGCGTGTGGGGCACTCCCGGGTACTCGGTCGGTTTCGATTGCCAGTTCGATATATTCAAGCAGACAAAGGACAGGATTCAAGGGTCTCGCATCGACTGGTGGTTGCGTTCCGTGTCGGGTTCGTCGGCGTCTGGCTGCTGCCACGTCAC
>OGGQ01002194.1_pt1 | contig 22124 bp, 24 predicted proteins | sample 1571191 | NCBI WGS metagenome assembly OGGQ01 (sample SAMEA2582061, study PRJEB24529) | metagenome | biome: Human gut stool | place: China | collected 2011
GACAATATCGTAAAATATTCCGAGCAGCTTGGCCTTGGTGTAGAGAGCGGTATTGAGCTTTCCGAGGCAACCGGTCATGTTTCCTGTCCGGAGTACTATGAATCGGTGAGGGAAGGTCAGGTTGGCGGTACTTGGACTTACGGTAACGTTTTGCAGTCTTCCATCGGTCAGCTTGACAATGCCTATACACCGCTTCAGATGGCAAACTATGTTGCAACGCTGGCAAATGATGGAACCAGAATGCGTTCCCATCTGGTCAAATCGGTAGAGTCGTATAACCTGGAAGAAACCATTTCGGTGACAGAACCGGAGGTACTCAATCAGGTGGAAGCAGATCAGGAAGCCTTTGATCAGGTAAGAGAAGGTATGGTACGCTGTTCCCGTGACACCACCCGTGGTTCCGCACGTTACTACTTTGGAGATTATCCAATCGATGTAGCAGCAAAAACCGGTACACCGCAGGCTTCCGGCGGCGACCTTGACGCGACCTTTATTGCTTATGCGCCGGCATATGATCCAGAGATTGCGGTAGCAGTTGTTGTGGAAAATGGTTACAGCGGTCAGCGTGGTGCGCCGATTGCAAAAGCGATTTTCAATGAGTATTTTGGACTGAATGAAGAAACCGAAACACAGCAGCAAAATACAGACGGACAGCTGATTCCTTAGAACAAAAACACATCCATTGTTTGGATGTGTTTTTTGTTGGGAAATAAAAGAAAAACGCAATAATAGGAATTGATAACCAAAAATATGAAGTTTATTCATAGCTTTCCACAAATTTTAGAGAAAAATAGTTTACAAAACAGAGCAAAAATGATAAACTGTAAATACGGCATAAGCACATGTATGAGAAGAAGGGACGCAGAGAGGTAAGCTCTGCGATTTTTTAAGGTTCAGACGAGGATAATTGTGGGACAACCTTCCCTTCGGTGCATGCAATCAATCAATACATCCAAGGCTTGCTTTGAGGTGTTTATTATGTTTTTAAGAAAGGAATGAAAAGAAGATGAATATTGGTTTGATTGCCCATGACTCCAAAAAAGAACTGATGGTACAGTTTTGTATTGCATATTGCGGGGTACTCAGCCGCCACAGTGTATGCGCAACAGGAACAACTGGAAAATTGGTGGCAGAGGCAACGGGATTGGATATCCTGCGTTTCCTCAGCGGTTCTCAGGGTGGCGATCAGCAGATTGCAGCAAGAATTGCCTGCAACGAACTGGACCTTTTGCTGATGTTCCGTGACCCGATCACAGTAAAGCCAAACGAGCTTAACGAAGCAAATATCTTAAGATTGTGTGATGTACACAATGTTCCGGTCGCAACCAATATTGCAACAGCAGAAGCGTTAATCCATGCGCTGGAACGAGGAGACCTCGACTGGAGAAATATCGGAAATCCAAATGTTTAAAGCACCAGTCGCTTGCGGTTTTAAGACAAAATGATGCAGAGGGAGAATGCCATGAGGTGTGCAAAGTGGCATTCTTTTTTTGTACCTTTCTTTGGGAAAACAGACAGAACAAACCGCTTTGCTGTCCGGATAAAAACGGTATTTCCCAAAAGAAGGGCTTGCGGGGCTTGACCTTTTATAAAGAATGATGTATGATAGAACCATTCCTGATAGTGACAATTGCATAGAAAAAAAGCGATTGAAACAGGAGGAGTAGCAGAATACCGTCCAAGCAGAGAGGGTTCCCATCGGCTGAAAGGAACTTGGGAAAAGGGTTTTGTGAAGACACCTGTCTAGCCGGAACTTTCTGGATAGCAGAAAGGCTCCCGTCCTCCCGCGTTAAGGGAACAATGAGCGGTTATTGGGTTAACCGAAATCAGGGTGGCACCACGTGGAAATGATCTCCTCGTCCCTTGCAGCGAAAGCTGTGAGGAACGAGGAGTTTTTTATTTGCATAAGAGGTGATGACTGATGCGCTTTTTGATTCCGGAAGAAACAAACCCTTATTTTGGCGGGGAAGATTTTCATTTACAGCTTAAACGTACCACCCCCGAGATGCCCGAGATGGGTATGCTGCCCTCCTATTATTTTGATATGATGGTGCAGAAGGAAACGGTCGGTCAATGTGCTTTGCGGATTGGAGACGGTGAAATTGCCCGGATGGTGGGGAACATCGGCTATCAGGTAAAGGAAGAGCACCGGGGAAAAGGCTACGCAGTCGCTGCGTGTTATCTGCTTTGCTCCCTTGCAAGGCGGCATGGAATGAAAGAACTTTTTATCACCTGTACTCCGGACAATCACCCTTCCCAGAGGGTGTGCGAAAAAATTGGGGCAAAATTTCGGGAAATGGTCGATGTTCCGGATGGACACGACCTATATCAAAGGGGCAAGAAGAAACTGATGCAGTATGTTTTGAAGATACAACCAATTCGACCAGCAACCGAACAGGATATTCCCGCTATTGCTGCCCTCTACGATCGTATTACCGAAAGGGAAGCCAAGGGAACAAACTATTCCGGTTGGGCGCAGGGAGAATATCCGATGGAATGGACGGCAAGGGAGCTGCTTGAGGCAGGCGGTTTGTACTGTATGACAGACCAAGGCGGAAAGGTGATTGCTTCCGCCGCTTATGACAACCGCCATGATAGGTGCTATGACGATGTCGTGTGGGGAAAGGATATTCCGAGCGAACAAACCCTGTGCATTCATACACTGGCAATCGACCCGGACTACCGCGGACAGGGCTTGGGTGAAGCAATGATGCGCTTTGGATTTGAGATGGCAGAAAAGTTGGGACTCAAAGGCATCCGCATCGATACCTGGGTCGAGAACACGCCGGCATTAAAGCTTTATCACAAACTGGGATACCGGGACGTGGCGGTGCTGTCGGACAATGTGCATTACGAGGGCGACAGGATGGCATATCAGTTTTTGGAATGGTACATATAAAATAGAGAAATTTTATATAGAGGCTGAGAAATGAATACAACAAAAAAAGTAATGTTTTTCTTCACTATAATGCTAATCCTAGCTTTGCTGTTACTGGGGTGGATAGTACAGAAAGAAGAAATGGAATGTTATGAAAATTTATGTGAGGCTTATGAGCAAAGGGATTATGACGATATAAAAAAATATTTAAAGGGAATAAGAAATTTTTCAAGGTATCCTAAAGCAGCAGATATTGCTCAAACTGTAAAACATTTAGATGAAATAAAATATTACGATGAAAAATTGTCACAAATAAAGTCTGGTGTTTGGATAAAAAATGAATTTAGTGATTATAAGTATCTTTATGAAGATAAAGATATGGATCCTGATTTGAGAGACTCGTTAGTGGAGATGATGGAATGGAATGCATCTGGACAGTGGACTGTTGAGGATTATGAAGAGTTTTATGAGAAAGTAGAAAAATATCAAAAAGAAAATATAAAGAAAGAGGATGAGATATCTCAAAAAGAATTTGATGAATTAAAAGAAAGAATAAAGAAAAAAAAGAATGAATATATCTATCTTCTTTCACAAACTCCACCTAAAAAGGGAATGAAAGAGGAAGAAATCCAATATACAAGCTGGGGTAAACCCAATAGTATAGTTGATCTAGAAGATTCCATGTTGAAATGGGAAAATCAACGTATGAATCGAAAACATAGAATCTATACCTGGTATGGGAAAACGTGGGATGGTTATTTAAAACCTATAAAACAGGTCTGGACACACTACAGTCCTAAAGGAGAGGGTTTTGTTTTGGCAGTACACGAAGGCGAAGATTTGATTAACGTACAATAGAAATCAAAAAATAGGAGGTAAAGAAAAATTTTCCATGAATATAAAAAAAGCATATCTAAGATATATTGAACGGACACTTCTGGATATTGCCGCTCTGTATGGGATAGAGGAAGTGTTTGGAGGTCAGTTACTTTCTTTTCCAAAGATGGCAGGTTGGTTTGAAGGAGAAAAGATTGGCGGAGATTTCCTGGTAAGAGTTAACCAGACAGCAGAAAACAGCGAGCTGATCCTGGGTACTATGATGGGTTTTGTGTCGCAGCTGACAGAGTTTTTGGGACTTGCTCCAATCAGTGCTCAAACAGGGATCAGCGAAAAAAACATCGGGACTTTGTTTTCGCAAAACAAAATCTTTGATACAAACAGTCGAGATAACGATAAAAATAATATAAAGTTTATGATAGAAGAACTGCCGCTTGCCGAAATTTCGGTTTTGGATCAGGAAATTTTGCTGAGAGTGATGACCCAAAACCTGCTTTGCAGAATGCTGGAGCAGCAGATCGAACTTCCTGAGCAGAAAGGCTGCACCCTTCTTTTGTGTGCAGAGGAAAAGACACTGATGAAAGCGCTGGAGCTTGCACGTCAGCTGCGGGAAGAAGGCTTTGCAGTAGCGGTGATGCAAAAACAGGATCACAAGCAAGAAGCAGAATATCTGGGCGCAGAGTTTATCGCGCATCTGACCGAGCAGGAAGTTTTAAACGGCATGATTTTGGTCAGCAGTCAGAGAAGCGACCGCATTGATGAGGTATCGATCAGCGGGCGGGGGCTTACCGATTATATCTATGAGCGCACCATGTCCCAGGCGATGCAGGATGTGGAAGAAAGCTTGAACGCTGATACCAGCACTTACGATTTTACAAAAGGCTTTTCTTTGTTTTAAAAAACATTGAGATAGAAAATCAGAAAAAAGGAGAATAGACTATGGCAGAAACAATGAATGGTTTAAAGAGAACCAGCTATTGCGGCAGACTTTCCAAAGAGAACATCGGCAAAGAAGAAGTTGTTTGCGGATGGGTGCAGAAACAGAGAGATAAAGGTCACCTGATCTTCATCGACCTGCGTGACCGCACCGGCGTGGTACAGCTGGTATTTGACGATGGTACCGACAGAGAGGTATTCGAGAAGGCAGCTTCGGTTCATTCCGAGTATGTTCTGATCGCAAAAGGTATGATCCGTCAGAGAGAAGCAATCAATACCGAAATCTCTACCGGCGAGATCGAGATGTATGTCAGCGAGCTTCGCATCCTGTCCAAAGCACAGACCCCTCCATTTGAAATCACCGACAAGAGCAAGGTAAAAGAGGAACTCCGCCTCAAATACCGTTACCTGGATCTGAGAAGAAAGACCCTGCAGGAAAAGATGATTCTGCGTCATCAGATTGCAAAGGTTACCAGAGATTATTTCTATGAGAATGATTTCCTGGAAATCGAAACCCCAATGCTCATCAAGTCCACACCGGAAGGCGCAAGAGACTATCTGGTTCCATCCAGAATCCATCATGGAAAATTCTATGCGCTCCCACAGTCCCCTCAGATCTACAAACAGCTTCTGATGCTGTCCGGTTTTGACCGTTATATCCAGCTTGCAAGATGCTTCCGTGACGAGGACCTGCGTGCAGACCGTCAGCCAGAGTTTACTCAGGTCGACCTGGAAATGTCCTTTGTTACTCAGGAAGATATCATGGACATGCTGGAAGGTTATATGAGACGCCTGTACAAAGAGGTTAAGGGAATCGAAATTCCAAAGATGCCTCGCCTGACCTTCCATGAAGCAATGGAACGTTATGGTTCGGATAAGCCAGATACCCGTTTTGGTATGGAAATCGTAAACCTGACCGAACAGGTTAAGGACAGCAGTTTCCCAGTATTTGCAAATGCAATTGCTGAGGGCGGTTCGGTTCGCTGCATCGTTGCAAAGAATGCGGCTGCTACCCTCACCAGAAAAGCAATCGACAAATTGACCGAACAGGCAAAAGGTATCGGTGCAAAAGGCCTTGCATTCATCCGCTGGGCTGACGAAAAACCAAACTGCTCCTTTGCTAAATTCATGAGCGAAGAAGAGCTGAGCGCACTGCTGAACACCCTTGGCTGCGAACAGGGCGACGTTGTCCTCATCGTAGCAGATAAAGACCGCGTTGTTCTGCCAACACTTGGTCAGCTGCGTCTGACTCTGGGCAAACAGCTCGAGCTGATTCCGGAAGGACAGTACAACTTCCTGTGGATTACCGAGTTCCCATTCTTTGAGTGGGACGAAGAGAGCCAGACCTGGCTGGCAATGCATCATCCATTTACCATGCCTCTGGAAGAGTGCCTGCCATACATCGACTCCGATCCGGGTTCGGTTCGTGCACAGGCTTACGACATGGTAGTAAACGGCGTAGAGCTCTTAAGCGGTTCCATCCGTATCACCGATTACGAACTGCAGCAGAAGATGTTCGAGGCACTGGGTCTGACCGACGAGGAGATCAAGGCAAAATTCGGCTTCCTGGTAGATGCTTACAAATACGGTGCACCACCGCATGGAGGCGCTGCTCTGGGTCTGGACCGCATCGTTATGACCATGTGTGGCTGCGACAACCTGCGTGACGTTGTTGCCTTCCCGAAGGTTCAGAACGCAAGCGAGCTGATGAGCCAGTGTCCATCCCCGGTTGATCAGAAGAGTCTGGATGATCTGGCAATTGCTATCACCGAAATGGAAAAAGAAGAAGAATAAAGATCATATCAAAACGGAGCCTGTATTTTGCAGGCTCCGTTTTCTAAAAGAATTTTTGGGAAAAGGGGAGATTCTGGTTGAAACTGAAACTTTGGGTCGAAGGAAAGAAGATTCGGGTGGAGTGCAGTGTTTTTGTTAAAAAGGAAGATTTTTGTTTTGCGCTGGCAAAGTCATTTACCATAACAAAAGCAACCTGCAATCAAAAAGAAATCTTAGTCCAGGGGGAAGACTACGATTTGTTGTACCGTTCTCCGATGAAAAAATACCACTTTACACAGTTACAGACTGGTGAGTTGACCTTCTGGTATGAAGGAGGACTCGAGGGTTTGTGGGCGACCGAACAGGCACCTGAAGGACCGTATTCCTGCCTGCGGGATGAAGTATTTGCGTTTAGCACCCTCAACGGATGGTACCCGATGGAGTTTGATGCAGACCTGTGCGAAGTCGAGGTGCAGGTCGGCAAAGAGTGGCGGGTGATCGGAGCAGAATATCTGGAAGAAAAAGATGTCTGGCTATACCGCCAGACAAGCGAAATTGACTGCAATATCATCGGGGTTTGTAAAGAAAAATATTTTGTAATGGAGGATGAGGAGCTCAGTCTCTTTTTCCCGGACGAGCGGATGCGGGACAAGGTAGAGCCGTATTACCGTGGTTACCATGAAATTGCAGAATTTTACCGTTCTTTCTATGGAAATGACAAGATGGGGAAGATGACTCTGTTTTTCCTGCCGGATATCGGGGAAGATTTTGGCGGGTACAAGCGGGACGGACTGATTGTGTTTACTGCGGTAAAGGAAGATATTCCGTCTGCGCTTCACCATATTGCACATGAGCTGGCACACAGTTACGCGATGGGAGCAGACTGTTATTCCTGGGAGGATTGGCTCAATGAGACGCACGCAGAATGGAGCGCACTTTTATATGAGTTGGAAAAGGACGAAGCCTTTTTTGAACACTGTCTTGCAAAAACAAGGGAGCGCTATGGAGACAGAAAGCTTGCGTTAAAGGAAAATGGAGAGGAACATCAGGAATTTGTGCACGAGGCGGGAGTGCTTGTTTATGAGAAAATTTACCGCAGGTATGGGGCAGACAGCATCCGTACTATTTTGCGAACCTTTGATCATTTAAGCGAAAAATCCACTGCAAAGTTGTTGGAAACACTGACAGCGGATGGAGAGGGAAAGCTTGCCTGCATGATCGAATCCTACTGCTGATGGTAAAATATATAAAAACAGCACCGTTTGTACGGTGCTGTTTTTCGTTACAGAATATTTTCTGCTTTATGCCATGGTAAAATAAAGACCGCGCCAGAAAAAGACGGGATTTCCGCCCTGAGAAAGCGGGGTCTGAGGATCTTCATAGATGGTAAATTCGCATAGGAGTTTTCCATCCTTTACAAAGCCTGCAGTATGCTCAGTTGAGGTTAGTGCGGCAATTTGTTCGTGCTCATATTTGGGGTTTATCACATAGAAAGAAACCTGCCCGTCAGCATAGATTTCATCAATCAGTTCCTCTGGGAGAACATCACTTTCCAAAGTGGATGCCTGATCACAGATTTGAATCAGCTCGGTTATTCTGGCATCCCGACTGAAAAATAGTCTGCCAACCAGAATAACGATTCCGAGTACGACAAGAACGGTGATGGTTCTGGCAATTTTATTATTCCAGAACTGGAGAAGGAAGGCTTTTTTGGAAGAAGCTGCATGTGTGATTAAATCAAACAAAACGGCGAGCACAAAGAAGAGAATAAAGTTTTTGGCAAATACCCAAAATACCTGTTTAGACAGAATCGGAAAGTACAGTCTACCGCCAAAGAAATCAAAGAGTGTGAAGACAACAGAAAGGAGCAGGGATTCCAACAGTGCTTTGTCGAGGATATCCTCCAACAGATATTGAAACGGTTTCTTTTGTTTGTTCATGGGAAAGCCTCCTTTGTGCGATATAGGGTGCAGCTTATTTGGCAGTGACCGGAAGTAGGGTAAAGTCATAGCTTCCATCCTGCTGGTTCAAGTACATCAGCAGCACCGTCTTTCCATCATTGGAAACGGTCTGGTAGTAAACATTTTCATCCATTCCGCAGTTTTTTGGAAGCGGGGCAGTTGCCCTTACCGAAAAGTCCTTGGTATTGTAAACGGTAACGGTATCTTCTCCCAGTGCGGAAGCATATTTTCCGTTGCCGCTGAAACGGATGGAGGTCTGTTGGAGAATATCTGTGACAGGAAGCTCCTTCCATTCATGTGTTTTAATGTGAAAACAGGTCAGCTTATCATCCGGAATCCCTTCATATAAGCTGGGACGCAGCACCACATAATCGCCCCACATGGTAATTTCATGCAGTCCTTCCCGCTGGTCGATGACCTTACCTTCCTTCAGGTCAAAGAAAAGGCTGGTGTTTTTGTGGTTTGGCTGGTCAAGCAGACAAAGCCATGCAAGGTCGTTGCTGATACATTGTAAATCGACCAGTCCTTCCATGGGATACTGTGTGACATTGCTATCGGTTTTCACATATAAAATATCCTTTTCAGGGTTTGCATAGATGAGGGTTTTGTTGTCGGGGGTAAGACTCAGGCGTGCGCCCATCGTTTCATCCATCGGCTGGATGCCATCCTGTGTGACCAGATGTCTGCTTTCGTGGTCAACATACAGAAAGCCGTCCGGGAGTTTTTTATATACATCTACCGGTAATTCCCGAGTGAGGTCGGAAGGAAGGTCAGATTGGATGCTGGTTTTAGGGTGGAGGTCTCTGCCATAGCGGTCAATCTGAATTGCTGTCAGAGTTTCAGGAAAGGAAACGACCTTATAGTTACTTCCATCCCAGGATGCATACGCTACTCGGTCCAGTGGATCAAAGGGAGCGCTGGGTGCCTGTTTTCCGAAACAAAGCTGAAATACCAGAAGAAGCAAAACCAGAATTGAAATGATGGAAGAAAGCTTTTTTGGCATGAGAGAACCTCCTTTGGATGAGCACTGAAAGTTGAGTTTTCTACAAACAGCATAATCTATAAATCGACAAAAGTCAATTTAAATCTAAGACTTTCTGCTTTTTGTAAAATATTTTTCTGGTCGATTGGGCAAAAGGATGTGAAAGGGAAAATAAAAAGTCTGTGTAGAATAAAAAGATTCCCCCGAAGTTTAAAGCTTCGGGGGAATCTTTGCTTATCTTAAAATTCCAAACGAAAACAGAATTGCTGCCAGAGAAAAGTAAAACGGATTGTCCATCTGCTTTAATATCGCTGCCAGAGACGCTGGAAGGCTTCCTGAGAGGTTTAACAGCACAAATGCCAAAAAGAATACCAAAAACAGGATTGGCAGCAGCAGGAGCATCATACGCAGTGCTGCAGGTGGGCTTTTAAGCCACTGACCGCTGATAACCGATACGATCGCGCCGGTAAAGGAAAACGAAAACAGCGGTAGAAAGAATAACGTTTTTAGGGCAGAAAAGGAAGAGTCATAGTTTGCCGCAGCAATGTCTGCCAGAACAAAACGGTAAAGCAGGAGATAGATTGCGCTCAATATGGCAGCGACAATACAGAAAATCGAAAAACGAGATATTTGACGTGTCATAAAATCCCTCCTCAGGGGTTTGGTGGAGAAAGTATTTTCTGTCGAATCATTTGTCACCATTATAGCATGACAAAAAAGTAGCTGCAAGACAGGAAAAAAGGACAGCACACAAAGCCTTTGTATGCTGTCCTGAGTGAATGATATTTTAGTTTGGAGAATGGAATTTTAATTTTCCGCTTTGATCGCAGGGCAAACGCAGGAATATCCGTTCCAGGCAAACAGAGCGTTTTCCTCGATGTTTCCATAGGTCTGTTCGACATCGCATAGATACAGGTAATGATCGCCTGCTTCATGGAACTCTTTCAGGCGGCAAACAATGGCTACACGGCTATGAAGCGGAATCTGAACAGAAGTTCCTTCAACAGAGATTAATTCAATTCCAAAACGGGATGCTTTGTCAGTATCCCGACCTGAGCAGCTGCCGCAGTGCATAACAGCCTGAGCCAGACTGGAACCGGGAATGGTGAGCACAACCTGATGATTGGAACGGACCAGTTCACCGCTGTAGGAAGTTTTTGCCATAGCAAAAGCGATCATATTGGGATTGAAGGAGAGGTAGTTCCACCAGGAAACCGTTGCCAGATTGGTGGAGCCATCCGGTTTTCGGGTACAGACCAGAGAAACAGGGTTTGGAGAGGTAAGTTTGGAGGCAAACGGAAGGTCAATCTTTTTCATAAGGGTACCTCCTTGGTGTATCAGAGCGATGCGCCCAGATTAAAAGCAGCCTTGAGCTGTTCTGGCTTTTGCAGGATGCTTCCGGCATCCATATTGCCGCCTGCATAAACGATTCCGCGGTCTTTCCATCCGAGGTTGTTTAACAGGGCGTGATAAAAATGGGCAACAGGTTCAAAGTTTTCTTCACTGTCCCCTTCAGCTGCCATTAGAAGAACACAATCCTTTACTGGGTTAGCATAACTAGGATTACACTCAGCAACAGCGAACAGTCGATCAAAAGCAGTTTTCAGCTGTCCGGAAATACTCCAGTAATACATCGGTGAAGCAAGTACAACAAGGTCAGCCTCAACATAGTGCGGATAGATTTTCAGCATATCATCCTTCTGAACACAGGGACTTGTGGGATCTTTGCCGCCTTTGCAGCATCCCAGACAAGGGTGAATGTTCATCTTTTGCAAATCGAATCGGATGACCTGGTGTCCGTTTTGTTCTGCACCTTTGGTGAACTGTTCGATCAGCGCGGAAGTGTTTCCATTTGAGCGGGGACTTCCGTTGAGAATGATAATCTTTTTACTCATAATCGTCCCATCCTTTCTTGTCATGACTGAATTGACATCAATTCGGTCTTTGACTATAATTTAATCCAGAACAGGTGGAAAATCAAGTACGCACATTTTTGTTAGATACTAACCGAAAGGAGAGTTAAGGTGATTAAAAATTATATCGAAAAATCAAACTTTCAGGATACAGGATTCAGCTATACATTGTCGCTGATTAACGGAAAATACAAGATGATTATTCTTTATTGCCTGATGGAGTTTGAGATTGTACGCTATAATGAATTGAAACGCTATATCGGTGTGATTTCCCACAAGACGTTGAGTTTATCGTTAAAAGAACTGGAACGGGATGGATTGATTATACGAAAAGAATATCCGCAAATCCCGCCAAAGGTAGAGTACAGTTTATCGGAAAAGGGAAAATCCTTGATGAAGATACTCGATCAGCTTTGTGTTTGGGGAGAACAGAACAAAGAAAAATAATTTTGGGATTTGGAAAGGACGGATCGTTTTTGAAAACGTTATATATTTCGGATGTAGACGGCACTTTATATCGAGGCGGGGAAGCTTCTCTGCGGGACCAGACCAGGGAACTGTTTTCCAGATTGCTGCAGACAGGAACTGCGGTCACCATTGCTTCGGGAAGAAATCTTTATGGAATCTATGATATTGCCACCGAAAGCGGCATCACCTTGCCGGTTATTGCCTATAACGGGGCAGCAGTTTATGATTTTCACAAGGGCAAGGCGGTCAAAATTTTTCCGATGGAACGGGAAAAAACAAGGGAGCTGTGCCAGCTGTTTGAAGACGTGGGGCATCGGTACAAGGCATGTGTCTTTTTTGAGGAGGAACAGCGCTGCCTGACCTTCAACCAGAATGGCTATCGCTCCCAGCTGTGGACCGATCTGGCGCGGCACCCTCAAAATGGGTTGCTCTATGATGAGCCGGTACTGGAACGGGGTGTTTCGGAAATCTTGTCGGGGGAATGTCTTTACATCGGAACTAGTGGAACGTATGAGCAGCTTTTGCCAATCCATGAAAAGGCGTGCACCATTTCGGGAGTACAGTCGGTGATGCACCGCAGTCCGTACGATGAAAACAAGTGGTTTGTGGATATCGGTTCGGACAAGGCAGGAAAAGGCGCGGCGGCACTTTTCTTAAAGGAGATGCTGGGAGCTGAGGAGCTGGTGACCTTTGGAGACAATCACAACGATATCCCGATGCTGGAAGCCGCTGACCGCTGCTACACCGTGCCGGAAGCACCGGAAGAAGTCAAGGCGATTGTAAATGGTGTACTGGATGACGACCCGGATTGTGTTTTGAAATTTTTGCTCAAAGAAGTAAACCAGCAGGCATAATTGCCTGCTGGTTTTTGTATCAGGAAAGACAGATAGAGTAAAGAATTATTTTCCCGAAGATGAAATTTTTCGTAAAGTGTGGTACAATGGAGAAAAATTTCACAAAAAAGGGAGAGAGTTCCTTGGAAAAATATTTTATTGGAGAAATCATCCGGCAAAAAAGAACCGAGCTGGGACTCAAACAATGTCAGCTTTGCGAGGGAATCTGTGAGCCGACAACGATGTCCCGAATTGAATCCGGAAAACAAATGCCGGGCTTAAATACATTGAAAAACTTATTGCAGCGATTGGGATTATCGGACGAACGTTACTATGCGCTGGTGAGCAAAAACGAAATGCAGATTGCTGATCTTCAGACAGAGATTGTTTCCGCCAATGTGTTTAAAGACCCTCAGAGAGGCTTGCCCAAAATCGCGGAACTGGAAGAACTTGCTGATCCAGACGATCACTTGCTGCATCAATTTATTCTTCGTTCCAAAGTCTTACTTGGGAAAAAAGAAAATGGACAGATTATCCCATACACGGATGAAGAAAAAATGGATATGCTCTTTAAAGCGATCCGCCTGACGGTGCCGAACTTTGATATCGATACGATTGAGGAAGGTCTTTACAGTATCGATGAAGTGAAAGTCATCAATCAGATTGCTACTGTTTATTCTGATTTAGAACAGCACGAAAAAGTAATCAGTATCTATGATCAGCTGCTGCAATACATCAAGAAACATTTTCAAAATATTTTGCAGTCCGGTGGTCTGCTCCCTCTGGTAGCATTTAACTATGCGAGGGAACTGGTTCTGGTTGAACATTATGAACAGGCAATTGAGATAGGACAGCTTGGTTGGCAGTCCTGTACCCAATACGGGCAGTACCGTATGCTGGCACCTACAATTGCGCTTATCGCAGAATGTAATCACTTTTTGGGAGATGACAGTAAAAGTAAGGAGTATTACCGCCAATCTTATTATATTTATAAAGCCGTAGATGATGAGCGTGGAGCTAGGGTTATAACGGCTGAAGCTAAAAAATATTTTGGAGAGGATTTTTCCTTTTAGCAAAACAGCCGGCGATATCGCCGGCTGTTTGATTTTTCGGTTATTTTGTCCTCGAAGGGTTCTGCACAATCTCGAGCAGGCGGGGAAGGGAATCAATATCATAGTGAATCGGGATATCCTGCGGGCGGGGTTTGTGCTGCGGGTTAAACCAGCAGGCATCCACGCCGGCGCGGCGTGCTCCCTCCATATCCGAGGAAAGGGAATCGCCGATCATCAGTGCGCGGGTCTTGTCAAAGTCTGGGATGCGTGCAAAGACGTAGTCAAAAAATTCCTTCATCGGTTTTTGGAAGCCCGATTCCTCCGAGACGAAAATATCGGTCAGGAAGGGAGAAAGTCCGCTTGCCTGAATGCGGCGGCGCTGGGTGGCACCGACTCCATTTGTGAGGATGTACAGCCTGCAGCCCATCTCATGCAGCTGTTTGCAGGTGTCCAGAGCATGGGGCAGGGTTTTGCCGCCAAAGCCGAGATTGAACAGGTATTCGGTGTTGAAGGCGTCGGAATCAAGGTCGATATGCAGCGCTTCAAACAGCTTTGCAAATCGGGTGGCGAGCAGCTGCTGACGGGTGATTTTGTTCTGTTCAAACTCCCGCCAGAGATTTTGGTTGATTGACTGATAAAGCTGGTCGATCTCGTCGGAGAAGGGGAGATTGTGTGCCTGAAAGGTGCGGATGAGTGCCTGATGTTCGGCATCGGGGAAATCCATCAGGGTTTCGTCCGCATCGATGAGAAGAATATCATATTTCATGAGAAAACCTCCATTGCTCGTTTTCTTTTAGGATAGCAGAGCGGGGGAATTTATGCAAACAGAAAATCCCCTCACATGCTCCATGGTATGTGAGGGGGAGAAACTATTCGTTATCGAATGCCTGCCATTTTTTGCAGTCCTGACAGTAGCGGAACAGCTTGGTGTCATTGTTCTGGTCTGTTACCTCAAAGTACATCCAGTTGTGCTCGTGGTATGAAGGTGCTTTTTCGATGACCTGATGACGGAGCATTGAGGAAAGCTTTTCAGCGGTGACGCCGGAAACCTGATAGGTATACTGGTTCTTTAACGGGTCGGATGCGGTGAGCTTTATTTCGAGCTTATTCTTCTGAGCAAAAAGCTCGAACGGGTTAGCTTCTTCGTAAGGCTCCCAATAGTAGTCCATCAACATCATGTTGAGAAGCTCCGGGTCCTCCAGAATCAGGCGAGCCTGTTCGTTTGATGTGGATGCAAGGTATTCGATCAGACGAGCGGTCGCGCGGGGAGTGTGTGCTGTACGTTGAGCAAGTTCTTCTTCGGACATTTCCTCAGATGTTTCCACAGAAAGCAGCTGCTGTTCTGTTTTGTCGTTTGGTTCTGCGCTGTCCCAGATTTTAGCGATATCCTCGTCCGAAAGGCCTTCCTCATGCATCTGTTGTACATATTCTTCGGAAGGGTAGAGGTAGAAATTTAACCCGGATTCACTCTCTTTGTGGGAAACGACCGGCGGGACATACTGGTTGTCCTGATTTTCCGAAAAGTTTTGTGCTTTGATGGCAACCGAGTTTAACGAAAACAGGAAGGCTGCCGAGAGGATGGAAACAGAGATAAGCAGAAAAATCTTTTTTGACATGAGAAAAGCTCCTTTCTATTATGGATGAATGGATTCTAAGCCCATCATAACCGAAAGAACTACAAAAGTCAACTATAATCGAACGAAAGACACGAAAAAGAAAGCCCTCCGCTGTGGGATAGCGAAGGGCTCTCTTTCGACGAATCTATTAAAGGAGGGTTAATCAGGAGTGTTCCTGCTGCGGGACGGGATGTCCGCAGCGGGGGGAATCGTTTTCTTTTAAAGGGTGGACTCCTTTTAAAAGAAGATTAACCTTACTTCGTCATTCATATTATTCCATTTTTCGCCAAAAATCAATGAGCATTTCATGCAACCGGTCAGTTGCATGAAATGCCCATTGACAAAGGATTCAAAACGATATTATGATTAAAGGGTACGGAGTCGAAAAAACTCGAATTTTGGAAAGGATGTATTATTATGAAAAAATTATTCATTACTCTGTTGGCAGCTCTGACCCTGTTTGCAGCAGTACCACAGATGTGCTTTGCAGAAGAACCAACCACCCCACCAACCGTAGAACAGGGCGAAGGTGAAGAAGGTGACGAACAGACCCCACCAGTAAATCCAGCTTGTGTTGATGAGCCAGCAGGAGATATTTCCTAAAATAATACAATGCCAATTTCTTTAGCGTAGTCGAGAACAACTTTACAGCTTTTATGATTTTCCATTAAATGATTAGCATAATAAGCATCAATTAAAGTTGCTTTACATTCATCTTCTAACCCTAATCCATGTTTAGCGTAAGCGATATTTAGAAGTAGACCTCCAAGTAGTTGACATTTATTATATATGATACATTTTTGTTGCCCTAATTTGGCAACTTCAATACATTCTTCGTATCTACGCTCTAAACCCAGTAAACGGGAATAGTTATAAGAAAGCATGATGAAGAGAGAAACTTTTGCTTCCGTATTTAGAAGTTGTTTCTTAGGGTCTTCAAAAAGCTGACGATAGATGTGTATGGCAAAGCGGCGGTCTCCAGCTTCTGAATAGCTGTTTGCTAGTTGATTTAGGATTTTGACTTCCTCGATGCCCAGTAGGTAATCAGAGATGTGGTCAAAATCGAAGTCTGGCAGGGTGAGGGAAAGTGCCTGAAGAAGCAGGTCACGTGATGCGGGATAGTTTCTAGGAAAATATGCCAGTGCCTTGCATCGCAAAATAAATTGCTGCGTGATTTTATCCGTAGGTTCGACCAACTGTTCGAGCCTGCGGATTTTTTCTGCCGCTTTTTCGTATTCTCTTTGGGAATTGAGGGCAACAATCTCCTTTTGCAGGTCGGAAATTTCAAAATCTTTTGGCCCAAGCAGAACCGCAAGCTGATCTTCGTTGATTCCCAAACGCTGTAACAAAACACCCAGTATCCCCGAAGAAGGTTCCTGTTTTCCACGTTCAATGCGGGAAAGGGTGGATTTGTCACAGATGCCACGACAGAGATCTTCCTGACGGATGTGCTGCTCCTCCCGCTTCTTTTTGATAAAAAGCCCGATATTATAAGCTTTCATGGTAAGACCTCCTTTCATGGCCTTTTTCTTCATTATACCATTAAATGGAAAAAATTGTCTACCGTATTATAGAAAGATTTTAAAAGACAAAATTGTGATAGGGTTTTTGTGTAAGAATCAAAAAGGACACCACAGCGGGTGTCCTTGGATGAGATTTTTGTCTGTGGTCAAAGAAAACGGGTGTAGTTTTTGATTTACAGAAAAGTGGGGGATTGTGAGCAGTTGAAAAATGAGAGAAACTCAAAGTTTCAATAGCAGTATAAAAAAGAAAAAGCACTGCAATTCGCAGTACTTTTTTAGCTCTTTTGAAATGGAGGAAGGATAGACGACTTGTCCCTCCTGAGACAACAAAAAAGACATCACATTTTGTGATGTCTTTTTTGCTTGGCGCGCTTGGAGGGACTCGAACCCCCGACCTACTGGTTCGTAGCCAGTCACTCTATCCAGCTGAGCTACAAGCGCATTCATATTGTTGCTGTTTGAATCAGCTTTCATATAATATCACAGCCAGAAATTTTTGTCAAGGGATTTTTTCAATTTTTTTCAAGAATTTTCTTTTTCCGCGCAAAAGAGGTTGAGCAGGGTGTTTCCACCGGCAAAAGGAGAGGAAATGACACCGCCGCGGTCATAGCGGATGGAGAAAGGAAGCTGATGATCGGAAAGGGTATGTTCTTTGAGCAGAGAAAGAGGAATCACAAGGTTTGCGCCCCAGAACACGCCTTCCAGATTTTCGCCGCCATCACGGGAAAGCTGGATGCGGCTGTCCGGCAAGACGGTGTCTTTGCAGGAAAACTGGATAGAAAAATCAGAACCAAAGCAAAGGAAAAACATGTAGGTTGGGTCTGGATTTTTTTCAAAGCAGGTGATGTGCAGACAAAGGTCTTCTCCCTCGCGGTGGAATGTCAGGGTGGTGTAGGTGAGCGGTTCATATTCTGCGCTCAAGCGGTGGCAGAAAGGCAGCGGGGAAATAAGGCTAGACAAAAGATCACTTCCTTTATGGTTTTATTATCTTTATGATACCAAACAAAATAGTAGAATAAAAATGGCTCAAAAGGGGAGTCCTTTTGAGCCGAGCAAGTTCGCAGTTTACAGCAGGTTGATTAGGCTGTTTTCTTTTCATTTAAAGCAGGGTCAGCAAAAATCTTTTTGCCGACGCCGGTTTTTTCCAGTGCGCGCACCATCGGAAGTCCCAGTGCAAAGCAGGCAATCGCTTCACCTAAAGCGACCTGGCCGGCATTGATAAGGAAAACACCGAGGTTAAAGCCGCCGCTGATGACAAAGGTCAGTTCCAGACCAACAATAATGCCGTTTGCAAGAACCGGCATGAGCGCGGAAAGGATTGGAAGACCTTTCAGGCGGATGTCGCGGAAATGATAGCTTAAAAATCCCGCGAGGAGGGTTGCTGCCGAGCCAAAGACAATGTCAAGAGGTCCCAGGATGTTTGCTCCGGTGGCAGCACCAAGGGTGTTGACCAGCACGCAACCGAGGGTAAGTCCGGCAACAGGGTTTGCTGCGAATACCGGCAGGAGGGTCAATGCCTCTGCAATGCGCAGCTGAACAGGACCGAAGATCAGAGTCATAAAGGGCAGACTCAGCGCAAAATAAAGCGCAGCGATCATAGCGGTCATCGCCATTTTCTTTACAGTGTTGTTTCTCATATTCAGTTTTCCTTTCGTAGTGTGTTTTTAAGTCAGGAACTTGCGACTGACTGCATTCGGGTGTTTCGTTTTGAATGCGCAAGTATTATACCGCATTTGTGCGAAGATTTCAAGCGGGTTGAACCCGCCGACCATTTCGTGCTTTGGTTTGGTGTGAAATGGCAGTTTAATCACACGGCAATCGCTCGTGTTAACACACTCACTCGGTAGGCGAAAACTTTGGTTTCGCTTCGTCGAAACTTTTTTGCTCTCGCTACCCGTTCTTGCGCCGTAGGCGAAGGGCAATGTTTCACTCTATTCTCCTGGTGACGGTGCATTATTTTGATTTGAGCAGTTTACTCTAACCGTCACCTTTGCCCCCGAGAATGTCGCTTCGCTCCATTCTCCGAGTGAGAAAACCAAAGCTTCCTACCAAACCAAAGCGCGAATGGGCAATGTTTCACTTTCTGCTCACAACAAGTTTTGTGTTCATTGCCCTCAGAGAATGTCGCTGCGTTCCATTCTCCGAGTGAGAAAACCAAAGCTTCCTACCAAACCAAAGCGCGAATGGGCAATGTTTCACTTTCTGCTCACAACAGGTTTTGTGTTCATTGCCCTCAGAGAATGTCGCTTCGCTCCATTCTCCAAACTACCCGTCTTTGCGCCGTAGGCGAACAGGGTCCAGCTTCAAGCTGGGGGCTTGTAAAAATGGGGATTTTCATATATTATAGTAAATAATAATGGGGTGTCCTGCGGTGATGGGATTCTAAACCATGAGCAGGACCGTAGTTTAACAGAAACTGTGAAACGAACGGGGGATTTATCGTGGAATATTTACAGGGAACTTACCGCGTTGTAAAAATTCGCCCGGGCTGTATGTGTGACTTTACCATCGAGTGTCCGGAAATTGCGGCTCTGTCCAAAGCAGGTCAGTTTGTTCATATCCGTGTGCCGGGATTTACTCTGCGCAGACCAATTTCCATCTGTGAGGTGGACAAGCAGGCAGGTACCATCCGTATTCTGTTTGACATCCGCGGCGAAGGCACCAAGGTGCTTGCCAACACCAAGGAGGGCGACCTTCTGGATGTGATGGGACCATTGGGCAACGGCTTTGAACTGCTTGATCCAAGCAAAAAAGCGGTTGTAGTCGGCGGCGGCATCGGTGTGCCTCCAATGCTTGAGACTGCAAAATCCTATGGTGAAAACGCAACTGCTATTCTGGGATTCAGAAGTGAGGACAAAATTGTGCTGACTGATGACTTCACAGCACAGAAAAACCGCGTGATGCTGTGCACCGATGACGGTTCCGCAGGCCACCATGGTTTGGTTACCGATCTTTTGAAAGTTCGGATGGAAGAGGAAAAACCGGACATCGTTTATGCGTGCGGACCGAAGATCATGCTCAAGTTCGTGGCAAAGATGTGCGAGGAATATGGTGTTCGCTGCCAGGTTTCTCTGGAAGAACGCATGGCATGCGGCGTAGGTGCTTGTCTGGGATGTGCAACACCGATTAAAGCAGACGACGGTTCGATTACCTATCTGCATGTCTGCAAGAACGGTCCTGTATTTGAGGCAGAAAGGGTGGTATTCGATGAGTAATTTAAAAGTTAATATCGCCGGCGTGGAATTTAAAAACCCAGTCATCACAGCATCAGGCTGTTTTGGCTTTGGAAGAGAATATGAATGTGTTTATCCACTGGAGCGTCTGGGCGGAATCTCGTTAAAAGGTATGACCTTTAAAGAGCGTCTGGGCAACCCTCCACCGAGAATTGCCGAAACTCCGAGCGGCATGCTCAACTCGGTTGGTTTGCAGAATCCTGGTGTGGAGCATTTTCTCAAACATGATATGCCATATCTTGCAACCAAGGATACAGTAAAGATCGCGAATATTGCAGGCAGCTGCATTGAGGATTACTGTGCAATTGCAGAGCGTCTGAGCGAAAGTGAAATTGATATGTTTGAGCTGAACATCTCCTGTCCAAACGTAAAGCAGGGTGGTGTTGCTTTCGGTACCAGCTGTGAAAACGCAGCTCATGTTGTAAAAGAAGTTCGCAAGTATGCGAAAAAACCAATGATCGTAAAACTTTCTCCAAATGTAACCGATATTGCTTCGATTGCACAGGCAGTTGAGGCAGAGGGTGCAGATGCAGTATCTCTGATCAATACCCTGCTTGGTATGAGAATTGATATCAATACCCGCCGTCCAATCCTCAAGAACAATGTGGGTGGTCTGTCCGGTCCGGCAGTATTCCCGGTAGCGGTAAGAATGGTATGGCAGGTAGCAAACCGCGTGAAGATTCCGGTTATCGGTATGGGCGGCATTGAAAAATGGCAGGATGCAATCGAAATGATGATGGCAGGTGCCAATGCAATCCAGATTGGTGCAGCGATGTTCTATAATCCAAAAGCACCAATTGAAGTTATTGATGGAATGAATCAGTGGCTGGAGGACAATCATATCTCTGACATCAATGAGATTGTCGGTACCGTTCAGCCTTGGTAGCCACCAGGCTGAGCCTGGACGCTGTTCGCGTTGTCGCTTTAGTGCGAATATGAGAGCCTCGTTCTCGCGCAGGTCGCTTGTCTTCGCCTGCGCTCGTTGGAGCGAAAACACGAAAACAGAAGTTTTTGCAGATGAAGACCATAAGCTGAATTTATTCAGTTTATATCGTCAGGTTTATTTCAGGAAGCTTGGAGATCTCCTGCAAACTGGATACGGTTCGTGTTGTTGGTTCAGTGCGAATATGAGAGCCTCGCTCTCGCACAAGTTGCTTGTTTTTGCCTGCGCTCGTTGGAGCACACCGCAGCAATGCAGAAGATTTTTATAAATACAACGATAAAAACAAGGAAAGGAAGAGAGCCTCGCCTTGGGCGGGAAACAAGATGACAATTTTATATCTGATCAGACATGGTGAAACCGGCGGAAATTATGAAGGAAGGTTTCAGGGGATCATCGATAACCCGCTCAATGAGTACGGAATCCGTCAGGCAAAGATGTTAGGTGAGGCGTTCAGTCTTTCCAAAATCGATATGCTGTACACGAGTCCTTTGCAGCGGGCCAAAAAGACCGCAGAGATCATTGCGGAAATGCATGGATTGGAAAAACTGTCTCCAATTGTGGATGAAGGTTTAATAGAGCTTAATGGAGGACTGCTGGAAGGCAGAAAATTCAGTGAGCTTGCGAAGGAATATCCAGAAGTAATGGAAGCCATGCACAGCTGTCCTGCATCAATGGAGTGTCCGGGTGGAGAATCGATGCGTGATGTATCGGAACGAATCGTGAAAACGATTGATCGTCTGGTGGAACAAAATAAGGGAAAGGTGATTGTGGCGGTAAGCCATGGAATCATTATTTCTTCTTATATTCATTTTGCAAGCGGAAAACCGTTTGAGGAGATGTCCAACAGTATGGTTGCCAATGCATCTGTAAGCAAGTTCCTGTTTAACGATGATATGATTGTTTGTATGGAGTATGCGGATGATCGTCGTCATATGAAGCATGGAACCTATCTGGAAACCACTGGATTTGAAAAGCACGAGTGTCCTAATCCAGATCCTTATGCAGTAGAGAATCAAAATTAAATTGAAAAAAATAGTATGATTTTTTCAGAAAAAGGGGATAAACTGTTGGTTTATCCCCTTTTTTACACCTCAAAAACCCGCATGATTAAGGGAAAAAGAGGGGATTTCCCACTTTTTTGAAAAAAATCTGGATTTTTTTCAAAAAAAGTGTTGA
>OGGQ01002198.1_pt1 | contig 22107 bp, 20 predicted proteins | sample 1571191 | NCBI WGS metagenome assembly OGGQ01 (sample SAMEA2582061, study PRJEB24529) | metagenome | biome: Human gut stool | place: China | collected 2011
CAAGGCCCTGGTCACCGGCGAGTGTCTGGGTCAGGTGGCCAGCCAGACCATGGACGCCATGGCCGTCACCGGATCGGTGGTGGAGATGCCCATTCTCCGGCCCTGTGTGGGGCTTGACAAGGAGGAGATCGTCCAGATTGCCCGAAAAATCGGCACCTTCGACACCTCCATTCTGCCCTACGAGGACTGCTGCACTGTCTTCACCCCCCGGCACCCCCGGCTGCGCCCCCTCCCCGGTGAGGTGGAGCTGGCCGAGAGCAAGCTGGACATCGAGGGGATGGTCCGCGCCGCCGTGGAGGGCATTGAGCGCATCCACGTATAACCCCCGTACCGATCAAATTAAAACGGAGCGCCGAATTAAACGGCGCTCCGTTTTTTCATGATGCGGCCTCGGGCTCCTTGCCGCCGGGCTCCTCCGGCGCCAAAGGCAGGAGGAAGGCAATGCGGGTGCCCACGTCTGGACGGGAGACTACCTCAAACCAGCCCCCGTGGCGCTCCACAATCCACCGGGCGATGGCCAGCCCCAGGCCCGTCCCGCCGGTCTTCCGGTCCCTGGACTGGTCGGTGCGGTAGAAGCGCTCGAAGATGTGGGGGATACCCTCCGGGGCAATGCCCATGCCCTCGTCCTGGACGGTAACCCGGGCGTGTCCCTGGCTCTGGCTCACCCGCAGGTAGACCCGCCCCGTCTCGGGGCTGTACTTCACCGCGTTGTCCATGAGAATGCGCATGACCTGCTTCATAAGCCCCGGGTCGGCCCGGACAGTCACCGCCTCCTCCCCCCATCGGGGGAGGAAGGCACGCTGGGGGTGGATCATCTCCTCCTCCCGCAGCACCTCTCCGGCCAGGGTGGTGAGATCCAGCCGCTCCATGTGCACCGGCTGGGAGTCGTTGTCCCCCCGTGCCAGGAACAGCAGCTGTTCCACCAGCCGCTCCATGGCCGCCGCCTCCGAGCGGATGGCGTCAATGGACTCCTGAAGGGCCTCCGGGTCGGATTTTCCCCACCGGTCCAGCAGGGCGGCGTAGCCCTGGATGACGGCGATGGGGGTACGCAGCTCGTGGCTGGCGTCGGAGACGAACCGCATCTGGGCACTGTACGCCCGATTGACCCGGTCCAGCATATCGTTGATGGCCTGGGCCAGGGCGCGCAGCTCCTTCTGGGTGGCGGGCAGGTCAATGCGGCTGTCCAGGTGCTTGGCATTGATTTTGCCCAGCTCTCCCGCCAGATTTTCCAGCTCCCGCCGGGACATGTGGGTGGTGGAGTTGAGCCGGGCGGCGGTGGAGGCCAGCTCCTGAATGGGGCGGAGCACTTTGCGGATGGATCGGTTGTTGCGGAAGAGGTTGGTCAGCAGAGACAGGCCCTGGCCGATCAGCAGCACCACCCCCGCCCAATAGAGGGTACGGAAGATCCCTCTCAAATCCACCTGGATGGCATAGGCGCTGCTTCCACTGTACAGCTCCACCCGGTAATATTGGGCCAGGTCCCAGCTGCGCAAAGCCCCCGAGAGTTCCTCCCGCACGGGCAGCCAGGAGATGGCGGGCAGTTCAAGCCCCTGGGGCGCCCGTTGCAGCGGGGCAATGGTGTAGTCGCTGGCCTCCATCCAGACCATAGTTTCCTCCGAGGGGATCCCCCGCTCCTCCACCAGAACGGCCACATCGGCACAGCGGTTTTCCGCGTAGAACACCAGTCCCACAAAGGCCAGCACCACCAGCAGCAGGTCCATCACCAGAAAAATGCCCACCTGCCGGAGGAAAAAGCCGGTGTTCAGCCGAAAGGCCAGAGAGGACTCCCGTACTGCCGTAATGGGGTCGGCCGGCGGAGGCGACTGGAAGCGTTTTTTCTTGTCCAAAGCTCTCCCCTCCTCTCCGGCCGGGTGTTACCTCACAGTTCCTTCAGCCAGCTTTGAATGGGGGCCAGATTCTCATAGGCCACATAGCTGCCCCCGTGAAGCAGAACATTCAGTCCCCGCTCCTCCTCCGGCGTACGGCGGCTGCCCTTCTCCTGCAGGGTTTTGCGGATGGACCGGGTGACCATTCCCACCATTCTCCGCTTCAGCCAGCCCACCTTTTTCGGCGCCCAGCCCCCCTGGAGGTAAAAGACCGGCAGATTTTTGGTATAATTGGCCCGGGCCATAGTGCGCAGCACCTGCTCCCCAGGAGGGGACATGCCCACGCCGCATATTCCCTTGACCTCGTAGCGCTTCATGGCCTGGTCCAGGCCGGTGATATGTCCGGCCATCAGAGGTCCCATGTAGAAGACCTCCTCCCCCGCCCGGGGCTGCGGACCCATTCCCTGCTCAAAGCATTTGAGCTTCTCCGCCTTCGCCAGCATCTGGGCATACTCCCGGGTAAAGCCCGTGTTGGACTGATACAAGATAACCATACCGCCCCTCCTCCTAATTTTCCCGAATCACATAGCCCACACCCCGCACCGTGTGGATGAGCTTGATGCCGAAGGCCTCGTCAAGTTTGCTGCGGAGAAAGCGGATATACACGTCCACCGAGTTGGTCTCCCCCACAAAATCAAAGCCCCATACGCTGTCCAGCAGGGACTCCCGGGTGAGCACACGGCCCTTGTTCTCCAGAAGCTGGCGCAGAAGGTCAAATTCCTTCTTGGTCAGCTCCACCTCCTGGCCCTTCACCGTGACCCGGTGGCGCTCCACATCCATGATGAGCTCCCCGGCGGTGAGCAGCGGCTCGCCCCGCTCCCCGCGGCCCCGCAGGGCCGCCCGAATGCGGGCCAGCAGTTCCTCGATGGCAAAGGGCTTTGTAATATAGTCGTCCGCCCCGGAGTCCAGACCGGACACCTTATCCACCACGCTGTCCCGGGCGGTGAGCATAATGACCGGCATCTGGCTCTCCCGCCGCAGCCGCCGCAGCACCTCCATCCCCGAAAGCCGGGGCAGCATAATGTCCAGCAGCACCAGGTCAAATTCCCCCGACAGCGCCCGCTCCAAACCGGTGCGCCCGTCAAAAGCCTTCTCCACCTGGTATCCCTCGTACTTCAGCTCCAGCTCCACCATGCGGGCCAGCTTTTCCTCGTCTTCCACCAGCAAAATCCGCTCTGACACGGCTTGTTCCTCCCGTTCTCCCGGCCGGGCCTTCAGTCCCGGCCGTCCTTGTTCCCAGTTCCGCCCAGCAGCTCGTCCTGGATCCGGCGGTCCAGCTCCTCTGCCTGGCGCTCCGCCTCCTCCGCCTGGCGTCTGGCTTCCTGGGCCTTTCGCTCCGCCTCCGTCCGGCCGGCATTCCGGCCCTGGCGGCGCAGCTCATCCATCACCTGGCGGCCCAGGTCGGCGGCGGTGTCCGCCACACTGCCCATCACATTGTTGATCTCCTCCCGCTCCAGGTCCGGACCGGAAAAGCGGTACCGGAAGCCCAGGAACAGACTGAGCACCAGCAGGGGCAGCACAATATAATAGGCTACAATCAGCAGAAGAATCAAAATCAGCACCGGCATGGCGGTAATCGGCCGGTCCTTCCGCCAGATCTCCAGTTCATTGTCCAGCAGCACATAGCGAAGCCGCCGCAGCAGGCCGCCCCGGCTGTTCTTCTTCTCCTTCCCCTCCGAAGGCGGGGGCTCGGGCTCCTCCGGTTCTTCGGGCATGGGAGGCGTCTGGCTCCGGGTGGAGTAATAGGCCCCCTCCGGGCGCGGGATGTCCCCCCGCTCCTCCAGATAGATCAGGGCGTCCAGCAGGTTGCCGCCGCTGTACAGCAGGGCCTCCTTAGCCTTGGCGTAGCTGACGTCGGCCTTCTCCCGCAGGCGCTCCACCTGGTCCAATGTCACTTCCATCAAGCCGGCTCCTTTCCACGGACGCGGTTCTTTTTTCGCCTCTCAGGATAGCACACAGCGCTTGAAAGGGCTTTTACCCTTCATTAAAAACGGATTAAATCGGCCGCTCCTTCCAAACCCCGGCCGCTTGCCTCCCCGATTATACTATGTTATAATTGGTTTATCAACCGGAAAGGAGGAGCACCCATGTCTCCCAAACGCAGGCTCCTGGGCGCGCTTGTAACCGTTGTGCTCTGCCTGGGACTGCTGGCACCCATCCCGGTGAGCGCCGCCTCTTTGTACTTCACCTCCATCAATGACAACCTCCAGCCCCTCACCGCCGACACCATGCCCGTCTGGTCGGACGGAATCCTGTATGTGCCGTACAGCGTCTTTGACGCCAACAGCACCGGGGTCGATCTGGGTCTGGAGTGCAGCTATGAGCGCGCCTCCAATATTGTCGCCCTCTACACCCTGCAGAAGATGCTGCTTTTTGACCTGAATACAGGTGCCATCCGCAACGAGGTGACTGGTGAGACCTATTCTGCCAAAGCCATCACCCGCAACGGCCGTCCCTATCTCCCGTTGTACCTGGTATGCGACTTTTTCGGCCTGACTTACTCCTACAATACCATCAGCCAGGGCTACCTGGTGCGGATCAAGAGCAGCGCGGCAGTCCTCTCTGACGCGATGTTTATTGAGGCCGCCGGCGACTTCTTCAATCGCCGCCTCCGGGAGTATTACCAGAGCCTCAATCCCTCTGTTGACACAGGCTCCGGGGGCGGCTCGGGCACAGTTACCCCCACTCCGGTTCCCGACGGCGGGGATGACAGCACCTCCACTGTGCGCACCTACCTGGCCTTCCTGTGTGAGGATGCGGCCGGTACGTCCGCAGTTTTGGACGCCCTGGATGACGAAACCTATGTGCTCTTTCTCCTTACCCCTCAGGTTATGGAGGAAAACGCCAACCTGATGCGCCGCATCCTCGGCTCCGGCCACAGCATCGGCATTCTGGCCCAGGGGGATTCCCTCGGCCAGACCCGGACCCTTTTGGAGCAGGGCAGCGCTGTTTTGGATCAGCAGCTCCACCAGCGCACCACCATTGCCTGTGTTCCGGACAGCCAGCGCTCCGCGCTGGAGGCGGAGGGCTGGGTGTGCTGGAATGAGACGCTGTCTCTGACCCCCTCCGACACAGTGGGGGCCAACACCTTCGCCTCCAATACCCTGCGCAGCCTGCAGGGGCGCACCTACCCCACCTATCTGACGTTGCCCGCAAATGAAAACGCCGCCCGTGTGCTCTCCTCCCTGCTGCGGCAGTTGGAGAACAACGACTTTGTGGTCAGTGTACCTACGGAGACACATCTATGAACAGAAACATGATCGATCTATCCTCTCCCGCCCCTTCAACGGGAGATTCAGTCCGGTTGGCCCGGCTGGTGCGGCATCTGGAGGCCCGGCTGAACGACTTCGGCCCGGTGGGACCCGAGGTGCGCTCCGCCGACCAGCAAACAGGTGTGGTCCTGGCCGCCTTCTCCGGCCGCTCCCCGCAAAAACTGGCGGATGCCCTGGCACAGAACTTCGGAATTCTGGTCCGGGCCGAGGGAGAATGCATTGTCTTCCGGCTCACAGCCGATTGCCCCTTTGAAGATCTGGACTACGTGTGGGGCTGCCTGTTTCAAATTTTAAGTGAATCGTAAAAAGAGGCCGGCGGAATCATCCGCCGGCCTTCTTTTTTATTTCATTGGCCTCTTACGCAGCATACGGCTGGCATTTAAAATGGCAAGCACCGACACACCCACATCGGCAAAGACGGCCATCCACATATTGGCCCTGCCAAGGGCGGACAAAATGAGCACCAGGAATTTTACTCCCAGGGCAAACACGATATTTTCCCGTACAATGCGCAGCGTCTTTCTGGCGATGGCCACCGCAGCGGGGAGCTTGGTGAGGTCGTCATCCATCAGCACCACGTCCGCCGCCTCAATGGCGGCGTCGGAACCCATGGCCCCCATGGCCACTCCCACGTCCGCCCGGGAGAGCACCGGGGCATCGTTGATGCCGTCCCCTACAAAGACCAGCTGCTCGCCGGGCCGTTTTCGGGCCAGCAGCTGCTCCACCCGCTCCACCTTGTCTCCGGGGAGCAGGCCGGCGTGGACCTCGTCCAGTCCAAGTGCCCTGCCCACCGCCTCACCCACGGCGGGGGCATCGCCGGTGAGCATCACAGTACGGCCCCCCCCCTCCTCCTTCAGCATTCGAAGGGCCTTGGGGGCGCTCTCCTTAATTTGGTCCGCCACAACCAAGCGGCCCAGGTACTGCCCGTCCGCCGCCACATGGACCACAGTGCCCACGGGGCTGGCGCCCTCCGGCACTGGTACCTGAAATTCCTCCATCAGTTTTGTATTGCCTGCCAGCACAGTGCGGCCATCCACCACGGCCCGGACGCCCCGTCCGGCCAGCTCCTCCGCCTGGGTGACCCGACTGAAATCCACCTCCGGGCAGGCCTCCTGAATGGACCGGGAAATAGGATGGGTGCTGAAATGCTCGGCCAGACCGGCCAGCTCCAAAAGCGCCTCCTGGCTGCCCGACACAGCCTCCGCCTCGGTCACAGCAAAGCGCCCCTGCGTCAGCGTACCCGTTTTGTCAAAGACCACAATTCCCGCCTGGGCCAGCGCCTCCAGGTAGTTGCCGCCCTTCACCAGGATACCCTGGCGGGATGCCCCGCCGATGCCTCCAAAGAAGGACAGAGGAATGGAGATGACCAGTGCACAGGGGCAGGAGACCACCAGGAAAATAAGGGCCCGCTGAATCCACATGCCGAAGGGCCCCAGCCCCAGCAGCGGCGGAATCAGCCCCAGGGCCAGAGCGGCAAACACCACGGTCGGGGTATAGTAGCGGGCAAATTTGGTGATAAAGTGCTCCGCCTTGGCCTTCTTGGACGCGGAGTTCTCCACCAGCTCCAGAATTTTGGCCACAGTGGAATCTTCAAAGGGCTTGGTGACCCGGATGCGCAGCACCCCGGACAGGTTGATGCAGCCACTGACCACCTCCCGGCCCTCCCCCACCTCCCGGGGTACGGACTCGCCGGTGAGGGCGGCGGTATCCAGAGTGGAGCTGCCCTCGGTCACCACCCCGTCCAGAGGAATGCGCTCCCCCGGCTTGACCAGAATGGTGTCCCTCACGGAAACCTCCTCCGGGTCCACCTGCACCAGCTGTCCCTCCCGCTCCACATTGGCATAGTCGGGGCGGATATCCATGAGGTCGGAGATGGAGCGGCGGCTCCGGTCCACTGCCACGCTCTGAAAGAGCTCGCCCACCTGGTAGAAGAGCATGACGGCCACGCCCTCCCGGTACTCGCCGCAGCCGAAGGCACCCACAGTGGCCACCGCCATGAGGAAGTTCTCGTCAAAAACCTGGCCGTTTTTGATGTTGCGGATTGCCCGCCACAGCACATCCCAGCCAATGACAAGATACGGGGCCAGATACGGCACCCACCCCGCCAGAGAGAACGCGTGCTCCCCTGTCTGCGTCACATGGCTCACCGACAGGAAGGGAATCCCCACGGGAAGCCAGATACGCCCGCCCCACAGGGACAGCCCCAGGAGCAGGACAAAGCTCAACAGAATCCGGCCCAGCATCTTTTTCTGCTTTTTTGTCATGACCACGCCTCTCCTTTTCTTCCGGCGGGTGCCCGGGGCACCCGCGTCACTTCAGCACAATCTCGCAGTCCGGCTCTACCTTTCTGCACACCTTTACCGCCTGGCGCATAATCTCATCCAGCCGTTCCTCCTCCGCCTCAATGGTCAGCTTCTGCGTCATGAAGCTGATGCTGACGGCCTGCACCCCATCCAGCTTCCGGATGGCGTCCTCCATCTTTGCCGCACAGTTGGCACAGTCCAGATCCCGCATTTTATAAGTCCTTTTCATGATTGTTTACCCCTTTCCATGCAAATTCACTTACTGTTCCGTAATATGTTCCATCCCCTGGGACAAAATCCGGATGACGTGCTCGTCCGCCAGGGCGTAGTAGACCGTCTTCCCCTCCCGGCGGAACTTCACCAGCTTGCTCCCCTTCAGCACCCGCAGCTGGTGGGAGACTGCACTCTGGGTGACCTCCATGAGCTTGGCGATGTCGCACACGCACAGCTCCCCCTCCAGCAGGGCATACAGTATTTTCACCCGGGTACTGTCGCCGAATATCTTGAACAGCTCCGCCAGATCGTACAGCGTCTCGTCCGGGGGCAGCAGCCCCCGCACCCGTTCCACCGCGTCCAGATGGACCTGGCTCTCCTCACAGCAGGGCAAATCCCGTTGTTCCATAGGTCTCTCCTTTCTAATATATGAACATATATTCATTTGTTTATTTGAATATACGCCTTTTCTGTCCCACTGTCAAGAGGAAAATGCGTCGAAGACTGGTATTTTTCGTCCGGTGCTGGTATAATGCAAGCTGCACCTGGATCACATCTCATTTTGTCTTAAGTCAAATGGTGTTCAGAAAGGAGTCTGGATTATGAATAAGAATATGGATCTGCTGAATCTGCTTCTGGACCGGCGCAGCTGCCGGACGTTCCGTTCCGAGCCCCTGGACCGTCCCACCCTGGCCGCCATTGTGGAGGCGGGACGCTATGCACCCAGCGCCATGAATGGCCAGCTGTGCCACTTTTATGTCATCACCGATCCCCAGATGATCCACCGTATCTCCGACACCGTCAGCCGCAATCTGAAGGGCTTTGCCGGGAAGGACTGCACCTACGGGGCTCCCGCCCTTGTACTGGTCACCAACCAGGAGCGCAATATCTGCGCCCTGCAGGACGCCGCCTGCGCCATGGAGAACATGATGCTGGCCGCCTGTGCGGTGGGAGTTGGCTCCTGCTGGATTAACCAGCCCTATCACCTGCGCCGGGACGAGGAGATGCTGGCGCTGCTGGCTGAGCTGGGCGTCCAGCCCGGCGAGTTCCCCTGCTGCTCCCTGGCCCTGGGCCTGCCTGAGGGCCCCCTGTTTCCCGGACGGCGGGAGCACACCGGGAATCCGGTCACCTGGGTGACGGGCGAAAAAAATAGTTGAAAATAGTGGGAACTTTTTTTCCGGGCCTGCGTCAAACCCTCTGACAAACGAAATGCGCTGAATTGACTCAGCCCTGAAAAGGAGTTTTATTATGAAACGACGCATCTTTGCCCTAGCGCTGGCCTGCGCCCTGTCCCTGGCTCTGCTGACCTCCTGCGGAGGAAACAACAGCGGCAGCGGTTCTTCCGCCTCCAACAGCGGTTCCTCTGCCTCCGGCTCCTCCTCCAGCCAGGACGGCTCCGATCTGTCCGCATCCGGCTCTCTCCTGCCCGATGGCTCCCAGCCCGAAGGCAGCCAGTCCTCCAGCTCTGCCAGCAGCTCCCAGCAGCCGGACGCTTCTCAGCCTGATCAGGCCAAGCTGACCCTGAACCGCACGGAGTTCGCCCTGTTCACCACCGGCTCCTCCTTCCGTCTGAAGGCCACCGGAATCCCCGAGGGCGCCACCGTGACCTGGAAGTCCAGCGACGATAAGGTGGCCTCTGTGGCCGAGGACGGCACCGTCATCCCCTCCCGCGACCGCACGCTATCCACCGACGAGCTCGGCGCCGTCACGGTGAGCCGCCCGGGGCTCTATGCCCTGTGCACCGGGGATATCGCCTCCCCTTCCGCCACCGTCCTCATAAACGCCACCGAATCCGGCCGCGCCGACGCCGTCGTAAAGCTATAGGCCCAGACTTCGGTGACAAAACAAGCCCCTTCCGCGCACGTTTTGCGTCACCAGCACTCGGCAGGTCGAACCACTGGATGAAACCCGGCGCCTACTCCCCCGCGAAGGCGCCGGTTTGGCGGTTCCAGAGGCGGGCGTAGTCGCCGCCCTTGGCCACGAGTTCGGCATGGGGGCCGTCCTCCACGATGCGTCCCTGGGACAGCACGACGATGCGGTCGAGGCTCGCCACCGTGGAAAGGCGGTGGGCCACCACGATGGCGGTGCGGCCCTCCATGAGGCGCGCAAGGGCCTCCTGCACGGCGGCCTCGCTTTCCGAGTCCAAAGCACTCGTGGCCTCATCCAACACGAGGATGGGGCAGTCGGCCAGCATGGCGCGGGCGATGGCGATGCGCTGGCGCTGGCCGCCCGAGAGCTTGATGCCGCGCTCGCCGGTGATGGTATCGAAGCCCTGGGGCAAATCCTCGATGAACTCCAGCGCGTTGGCCGCGCGCGCCGCCTCACGGATCTCCTCCATGGTAGCATCGGGCCGCCCGTAGGCGATGTTCTCGGCAATGGAACGGTGGAATAGCAGCGCCTCCTGAGGCACGTAGGCGATCTGGCGGCGCAGCGACTGCTGGGTCACGTCGGCCACGTTCTGGCCATCCACCAGGATCTCGCCCTCCTGGATGTCGGCCAAGCGCAGCAGCAGCTTCGTGAGCGTCGTCTTCCCCGCGCCGGACATGCCCACCAGGCCCACGCGCTGTCCCGCGGGAATCTGCAGGTTGAAGTTGCGAAACACCTGGGTCTTTACGTTACCGTCGGTGTACCAGAAGTTGATGTCCTTGAAGTTGATGTCGCCCAGCTCCACATCGAGCGGTTGCGCTCCTGGCTTATCGGCCACGAGCCGCGGCTCGTCGAGCACCGCCGTCATGCCGCTTGCATCGCCGAAGGCCTGGTTGATGCGCTGCAGGCCGGTATTGATGAAGTTGAACTGGTTCGTCACCGTGTTCGTGTAGGTGAACATGAGGATGACCGTGCCCGGCGTGATGCCGAACCAGGCGTTGCCGCCGGAGATGAACACCGTCACCACCGACATGATGACCACCGTGATAGCCGCCGTGGTGATGCCGCGGGCGAGCGAGGCGCGCATGCGCTTCGAATCGCGCGCCACTACCTCGCGGTTCGCCGTGTCGAACAGACGCCGCTCGTAGTCCTCGCGCCCGTAGGTCTTCACGGCCAGAATGTTGGTGACCGCGTCCGACAGCTCGCCCGACAACTGGTTCTGGGCGCTCGCGGCCTTCTCGTTCAGATGCAGGATGCGCTTGTACATGAGGTAGCTGATGATCGCATACACCGCGAGCATGGCCATGAGCACCGCCGCATAGGCCGGCACCACCGGAAACAGAATGAGGCACGTGAAGGTGATGGAGCAGAGAATCGGCAAGAACGGGAAGTTCATGGTGTTGAGCAGCTGGGTGTAGCCGGCCATGAACTTCGAGGTCTGGCTGACGAGCGTGCCACCGAAGCGGTTGGAATGGAACGACAGCGACTGGTTGCACAGGCAATCGAAGGCCATGGTGGCCAAGTCGTAGTTCACGGCGATCTGCAGCTTCCACAGCGTGTAGTCCTGAAGCTTGCTGCAGGTCTGGCCCGCCAAGTTGATGCCGATGAGCGCCGCGATGTAAGGACCGAACACGTCGAATACGGCCTCGGGCGCCACCGGGTCGGCGCTGATGCGGTCGACGATGAGGCTCATCACGTAGGGGTTGCCGTAGGTGAGAAAACCGCAGAACCCGATCGTCGAGGCGACAAGGGCCACGAACAGTCCCAGATGATTGCGGGTCGCCAGCCAGTAATAGTGCAAGCTGCGCATCGTAAGCGATTGCTTCTTCGGCATAGCTATCCTAAAAGTTCCGTCAGGTCGCCGTTGGACAGGATGGTGAGGTGGCGGGTGGCGCGGCTGATGGTGGTGTAGAGGCGACGGCGGGCGATGTCGCTTTCCGGGAAGGTGCGGGCCGAGGCGTCGGGGATGATGACGCGATCGAACTCGAGGCCCTTCGCCAGCTTCAGCGGCACCACGACGATGCCCTCATCCGGCAGGCTGTCGCCCTCGCCGAGGACAACGACGCCCTGCCCCGCATTGGCATCACTTGCGGCCGAGGGGCGACCAAGGTCGCCCCCTACGGGGGGCTGGCCGCTCCCTGCGGTGACGCCGTCCAGCGCCTTCGCGAGGCGTTTGGCGTCGTTCTTCCAGGGAACGATCACCGCCGTAAGACCGCCGGCATCGCGTGCGACGCGCACCGCTTCCGCCAGGGCCGCCTTCCACTCGTCGGTGCCCTCGCACACCACGATCTCCGGTGCCGGGGCCTCGCGCTGCACCGAGGCCACCTCCATGGCCTCGCCCGCGGGCAGAAGGCGTGCGAACAGGTCGGTGATGGCCGGGGTGGACCGGTAGCTCGTCATGAGGCGGCACTGCGATACGGCGCCGCGCATCTCCTCGAACACCGCCCGCATCTCGTCCCACGTGGCCGTTCCCTCGAAGATGGCCTGGTTCGGGTCGCCCAAAAGCAGGAAGTGCGCCCGGCGGAAGTAGCGGGCGAGCACCGCCAGCTGGCCCTGGGAATAGTCCTGGGCCTCATCAATCATGACGTAGCGCGCCTCGGGATTCCCCAGCCCCGTGAGCGCCATTTTCAGGTAGACCCATTCCACCGAGGTCAGCCCCTCGCGGCCAAGCAGGCGCGCGGCCACGCGGTCGATGTCAAGCCACTCCATGGCGTCCATGGCGCGCAGGGCATCGGCATGCTTCTCTTCCAAATACGTAAGAGCGAGCGTGCGGGCCTCCTCGTCGCTTTGCGGATCGAAGACCTCTCCGAACAGGCGCAACTGCTCGTCCACGGGAAGCGAGGCGATCTCATCGTGCGTATCCTCCAGCGCCGCCAGCGACTTCAGCCGTGCCGTCAGACGACCCGACAGCTCCTCGGCCATGAGCGTCGCGCGGTGCGGGCCGGCCGGAAGGTTCGCGAACTTCGCCGACACCTTCTCCACCGCATCCCCGCCAAGAAGGCGCACGCCGGCGCTCGTGATGTCGCGGAAGTCGCTGCGCGTGAACTCGAAGGATGCCACGGCCGCATCGATGGCGTGCAGACGCTCAAGCGGCACGTCATTTTCGCCCGCGCCGCGACCGGCGGGCAAAAGCGGCATCAGGAACTCCTCCCAGGTGAGGATTTCCGGGTTGCGCTCGCCGAGATCGGGCAGCACGCGGTCGATGTAGCGGCCGAACACCGGGTTCGGCGAGATGAGGAATACCTGGGTGGGATCCAGCGCGCCGCGATGCTGGTAGAACAGATACGCGATGCGCTGCATGAGCACCGAAGTCTTGCCCGACCCGGCGATGCCCGCCACCTGCAGCACCGGCACGTCCTCGTGGCGCACCACGGCGTTCTGCTCGCGCTGGATGGTGGCTGTGATGGCCTGCATGTGGGCCGAGCGCCCGCGGGAAAGCGAGGCGAGCAGCAGCTTGTCCTCGATGGCCACGTCCGAGTCGAAGTAGGTGATGAGGCGGTCTTCCTCGATTTCGAACTGGCGGCGCAGCTTGAGATCCACATGGATGGTGCGCCCGTCGGCCACATAGGAGGTAGGGCCCATGGTCTGGTTGTAGTACACCTCGGCCACGGGGCTGCGCCAATCCACGACCAGGCGCCGGTAGTTCTCGTCCGAAATGCCCGCCGAGCCGATATAGAGCTCCTTGGCCGGAGCGCCCTCCTTGAACTGCAGGGCGATCTTCGCGAAGTAGGGCTCGCGAAGCAGCACTTCCACCGCGCGCAGGCGCTCGGCCTGCACGGAGTTGGCCATGTCGTGGGCCTCGATGATGTTGTTCATGGCCACGATATCGGCGTGGGTCTCCAGAATGTCGTCCCAGGTGGCGAAGTTCACGGCCAGCTCCTCGGCCATGTTCTTCTTGTCCTCGGCGGCCTGGGCCGCCACAGCTTCCATGGCGGCCAGCGCATCGCGGCCGATCTTCTCCAGCTTGCCGTAGGTCTCACTCAGGTGCGCTTGCTCGGCGGCGAAGACGGGATCGTCGGAAGCTGCCTCACTCGCGGCCGAGGGGCGATCAAGGTCGCCCCCTACGGAAGGGGCGTCGGCGCTCTGTTGCTCTTCCCTAGACAAGGATGCCCTCGCAGTGGTCGATCATGTGCTGCACGGCCTGGGCGGCGTTGCCCTCGAGCTTCTTCTTGCGCTCGATGAGCTTGCCATCGGCCAGCACCTCGTAGCTCACGCGCACCCAATCGTAGCGCGTAACGGCCGTCGGCTCCTCGCGCGAGAGGCAGGCCTCGATAGCCGTGTAGGGCTTCAGCTTCTGCGCGATGCGCGGGTTGTACATGACCTGCGGCCGACCGGCGTCGTTCAGATAGGCGATGATGCGGCGGGTCTCGCCGATCTGGTTGGCGGCCAGGCACATGGCCTCATCGCTGGCGAGCAGCGTCTCCACCAAATCGTCGGCGATGGCGGCGTCCTCGGCCGTGGCGGTCTCGCAGGGCTTCGACAGGATTTCCTCGTCGGTGACAATCTCTCTGATCACAGGGGGCTCCTTTGTGTTTGCGGAAGCGCGAACCCAAGTGTTCGAGCCGCCGCGCTCGTGAAAAATGCGACTAAAGAGTATACACCACTGACGGCACTTCAGGGCAACCATCGGCCCAGCGAAGCGAACTGAAACAAACTCATGACGTAGCGCCCACGAGCCAGCGCCCGAGGCGCGAGCACGGGTATGCTGAAGTCGAGCCATCGTCGCTCGCCGAACCGCCAACGCTTAAGGAGGTCGCCATGGCCGCGAAAAGCCATCGGGCGCTGAAAATCACCGGCATCGTCATCGGCGTCATCGTCGGCATCGCGCTTATCGCGGTGGTCGCCCTCAACATTTACATGCGCGCCGCCTTCGCCCCCTTCTTCGACCGCGCGGAATCCCCCTTCGACATCCCCGGCATCAACACCGGCTTCGTCCCCCAGGACCTCGACCACGTGGAAGCCGACGATTCGTGGCTGTTCAGCGGGTACATGGCCGACCATTCCCCCTCGCCCATCTACCGCCGTGCCACCGACGGCACCATCACGAAGTTCTACGTCTCCCTGCCCGACGGCTCCCCTTACGACGGCCACGGCTCGGCCATCACCACCAATGAGCAGTACGCCTATCTGGCCTGCGAGGAGGGCTATCTCGTCATCCCCATGGACGACCTGCTGTTCGCCGAGGACGGCGCCTCCGTGCAGGCCACCGAGAAGGTGGATGTCGACTTCTCCCCCGCCTTCATGAACATCGAGCAGGGCCAGCTTCTGCTCGGGAACTTCTACTACCCGAACGACTACGAGACGCCGGAGAACCACCACATCACCACGCCGGACGGCACCGAGAACCCCGCCGTCATGTACGCTTTCGCCGCCGATCCTGCAGAGCCGGGCCGTTTCCTCACCGTGCCCGACAACGTGTTCTCCATTCCCGGCATGGTCCAGGGCACCTGTATCACCGACGACGGACGCATCGTGCTGTCGGTCTCCTATGGCATCGCGCCCTCGCACCTGCTCGCCTACAACGTGAACCTCGCCGCGCCCGACGGCACCTTCACCACCGGCTCCGGCGACGAGGTGGAGCTGTTCTGCCTCGATTCCCGCAACCTGACGGAAGATCTGGTCGGACCGCCCATGCAAGAGGGCATCGAATCCCATGACGGGCGCGTCTATACTACCGACGAGTCGGCTTCCAACAAGTACATCTTCGGCAAGCTCTGCGGCGCCGGCCGCGTGTACGCCGTGCAGCTGTAGAGCCGCTACCCAATGGTCACGAGGCGATTTTGGAAGGCGACAGAGACCGTCGTGGGAAGGCCGCGCTCGGCAATGACGGCCTCGAAGGTGTCGCGCGGGAGCCGGTAGGTATTGTTCTCCTGGGAAACGTGCATGGCCGCCACCGCGCGCAGGTTTTCGTGAGCCAAGTTATCCAGGGCCTCGCGCGCCTGGTCGTTGGACAGATGCCCGCGCGCCGATGCGATGCGCTGCTTGATGACGTAGGGATAGGGGCCCATCTGAAGCATGCGCGCATCGTGGTTGCTCTCCAGAGCCAGCAGGTGCACGCCGGAAAGCGCCTCCCAGGCCGCATCGGTCACGACACCGGTGTCGGTCATGTAGCCGAGGGAGTCGCAACCGCTTCCGCGCTCTTCGAACCGAAACCCGTAGGAATCGGCCGCATCGTGGGAAGTGCGGAAGGGACGCACGACCAGGCCGGCCAAATCGAGCCGATCGCCTCCGTCGAAGGGCTCGAACGCGGCGCCGACGCTGGCTACCGCATCCCGCAAAGGCGCCGAAGCCGCGAACACCGCCTCACTGGCGCACACCGCAGGATGCGCTCCCGCCTTCGCCAGCCCGCGCAGGACCACGCCGAGTCCCTTCGTATGGTCGCCATGGTCGTGGGTGATCACGACGGCCCGCAGCTTCTCCAAATTGAACCCGGCCTCCTCGGCCCGGGCGAAGAAGTCCCGCTTGCAGATGCCGCAATCGACAAGTACCCCCTCGCCCGTCACCGCGTTCTCCACAATGGCAGCGTTCCCGCCGCTGCCGCTGGCCAGTATGTGCAGTCGAAGCATTAAGAATTTCTTTCATTTGAATTGCCATTGAAATGGAGAATAATTCTAAACATCCCCTTTATCCAGTTCAAGGACTCAGCCCAAAACGCCTTTTGCCCCAAACGCCCCGTCTTTAAAACCTAGCCTCAAATCAACGGTTTTACCTTAAACTTCGCCGATTTGCGGCTAGATTTAGACCAATTCGGGTCATTTTGCTTGAAAAGTAGCCGCAAATTGACGGTTCTTCATTAAACTTCGCCGATTTGCGGCTACCACCTCAACGCGAGTCGAAATTAAGGTGCCATCGACGCGACTTCATCGCCAAAAACCCATAACTGACTTGGTTTTGTTCATATGCTCAAATTTTACAGACATGACCTGAGCATTTGAAGAAGTTTCATTTGTCAAGATCACTCCAATTTCCCATCGACAATGTAGCAATAAGCTTTCCTCATTGACAACGACTCTTTTCGTCATGTTTAATGCACTTGCACAATTTGTGCGTCGCTGCTGATTCTTACCTTTGAAAGGGGTACCAATGAGCGATCCGAACGTGGTAGTGGCCCGCAACACCGACAAGGCGCCCGTGAGCGACCTGTATTCCCAGACGGTGGCGTTCTCCCACTACAACAACCTCTCCGCCCAGCTGCCCATCGACCCGGCGACGGGTGCCATCGTGGCGGGCGGCGCCGCCGAGCAGGCCGAGCAGTGCTTCAAGAACCTACAGGCTATCGTGGAGAGCATCGGCCACGACATGAACGACATCATCCGCGTGTCCATCTTCCTGGCCGACATCATGGATCTGAACGCGGTGGAGAAGGTGCAGGCCTCCTTCTTCCCCACCTACCAGCCCGCCCGCACCGTGGCGGCCGTCGACGCCCTGCCCCAGGGCGCGCTCGTGTTCATCGAGGCGCTTGTCGATAACGGCGAGGGCACCCAGTCGGTGCCGCAGGCCGGCGACCTGGTGAAGCTCACCAACAACACCCACGCCGCCCCCTACGACGCCGGCTCCACCCAGACCGTGGCGTTCTCCCACTACAACAACATCACCATGCAGCTGCCGCTCGATCCCGGCACGGGCCGTCCCATCCTGGGCGACGTGGCCGCGCAGACTGCGCAGTGCCTCGCGAACGTGAAGGCCATCCTCACTTCCGTGGACGTGCCCTTCGACGACATCGTGAAGGTGACCATCTTCGTGAAGAACCTGGCCGATGCGAGCGTGGTGGACGACGTGTACAAGACGTTCTTCCCCGATTCCGGCATCGCCCGCGCCGTGAACTACCTGCCGGCCCGCACCGTGGTGCCCGTGAAGGACCTGCCCTTCCACTGCGACGTGGCCGTCGAGGCTGTCGTCTCCCATGGCGACGGCACCCCGCCCCAGGCCATCGAGGATCGTCACGGCCTCATCATCGAGGCGTGCAACACCGACGCCGCTCCGAAGTGCCCGCTTGCCACCCAGTCCGTGGCCTTCTCGCACTACAACAACATCTCCGCCCAGCTGCCGCTCGATCTGTCCGGCAAGCTCATCGACGGCACCGTCGCCGAGCAGACCGCCCAGTGCCTCGCCTATGTGAAGGCCATCGTCGAATCGGTCGACCACGCGGTGGAAGACATCGTGAAGGTGAATGTGTACCTGGCCGACATCGCCGACCTCGCCGCCATGAACGAGGCCTACGCCGCCTTCTTCGGCGACCACAAGCCGGCCCGCAAGGTCGTGGGATGCGGTGAGCTGCCCTTCGGCGCCCGCGTCATGATCGACGCCATCGCCGGCAACTGGGAGGGCACCCCGCCGGTGGCCTAAGAGCGCACCTCTTCGAACCGTCGATGCAAGAACGCGCGGGCCGCTCGTGGCCCGCGCGTTTCTATTTCTCTGGAATGCACTCGGCCAGAAGCGCTACCAGCTCGTGGATGTTCAGCGGCTTGGTAGTCAGCGCCGTCATGCCGGCGTCGCGGGCGCGGCGCTGGCCCTCCTCGAAGGCGTCGGCCGTCTCGGCGATGATAGGCAGCGTGGCGGCGTCTGGCCGATCCAGGGCGCGAATCTCACGCGTGGCCTCGTCGCCGTCCATGCGGGGCATGCGCATGTCCATGAGCACGGCGTCGTAGTAGAACGGCTCCACGGAGGCCACCTTGCGCACGGCCGCATCGCCGTCGCGCGCCTCTTCGGGCTTAAAGCCGTAGTCCTTCAGAATCTCCACCAGAATCTCGCGGGACAGATCGTCGTCGTCCACCACAAGCACCTTGCAGCCGGTAAAATCGCGCTGGCACCGCTCGGCCGCCACCGCTTTCTCGCGGGCCTCGGCCAGCTCGTCGGCGTCGGCCGCGCGCAGCGGCAGCGTGATGGCGAACGTCGAGCCGCGGCCCACGACGCTTTCCACCGCTATCTCGCCGCCCATAAGGTCGACGAGGCTCTTGGTGATGGTCATGCCCAGCCCCGTGCCCTCGGTCTTGTTGGCGTACCCGAGACCATCGCGCTCGAAGGGCAGAAAGATGCGATCGAGGAACTCCGGCGTCATGCCGCAGCCGGTGTCGCTCACGGTCAAGCGATAAGCGCCGAAGCCGCGGGGCGCGTCGGCAAGCTCGGTGAGCGCCACGGTGACGAGCCCCCCGGAGGGCGTGAACTTCACCGCGTTGCCCACGGTGTTCACGAGGATCTGGTTCAGGCGCAAGGGATCGGTGACCACTTGGGGATGGGCCACGTTGTCCACATCGATCGTCAGGTCGACGCCGCTGGCCGCCGCCTTCTCGCCGAACATGCCCTGCACCTCGATCACGGCATCCGGCAGGCTGACGATGTCCTCGTTGAAGGACATCTTGCCGCTCTCGATGCGGCTCACATCCAAAATGTCGTTCACCAGGCTCAGCAAGTGATCGCTGGACAGCATGATCTTGCGCAGGCAATCGCGCACACGATCGGTGTCGTTCAGGTGGTCCAGCGCGATGGACGCGAAGCCCGAGATGGAGTTCATGGGCGTGCGGAAGTCGTGGGACATGTTGGTGAGGAAGGTCGATTTCGCCTGGCTCGCATGCTCGGCCAAATCGAGCGCGTTCTGCAGCGCCACCTTCTGGCGCAGCTGCTCGCGCATCTCGCCGGTGACGTTGCGGGCCGCTAAAATGACCTTCGAATCGCGCTGGGGCAGGCGGATGATGCGCAGCTCCACGTACTGCTCCTCGTCGCCGAACAGGCGCCGATAGCCCACGGAGAAGTCGTTCTCCCCCGCTTCCAGGCGGCGCCACAAGGCCTCGCCGCCGATTTCCGCCCGCACCCGGGAGCGGTCTTCGGCCACCACGAAGGTGTCGATGTATCGCTCCATGGCAGCGGGATAATCGCCCTCTTCCGCGCTGGCCAGGACGAATTCCGCCGTCATCTCCTCGCCGCGCCGGTACACCTCGAGTTCCTGAGTTTCCAAATCGACCAGGTACAGCGCGAAGTTCTCCGCTCCCAGGCTGTCGATGATGTCGATGTACTGCTCGCTGCGCTCCTCCGCCAGCTTCGTGCGTGTGAAATCCTCCAGAAAGCCGAAGGCGAATCGCTCGGAGCGGTCGGTGTGATCGAGGCTCATGCGCAGCCACCGGCCGTTGGGAAGGCGTCCCTCCTGGTAGAAGGCCTCGCGTCGCTCGAGGAAGGCCTTCATCTTCTGACGCACCTCTTCGCTTAAGGTGCTGCCGAAGGTGAGGTCGATGAACTCGGTCAGGCTGATATAGTTGCTGTCCACGCCGCTTTGCTCGCGGGCCTGCTCCGTCAGAAGCATCTGACGGTAGCGCATATCGTAGAAGAACAGACCGGCGGCCGCCTTCTCCATGGAGCGCTGGGCGGGCAGAATCCAGTCCGTCACGTCGTGGATGGTGAATCCGCACAGCCCCTCGGAAACGGGGAACACCTCGGCGCGGAAGAACTGCTGGAGCATCTCGGAAGGCGCCTCGAACTCCGAGGCGCGGCCCTCGTAGGCCGCCTCGTAGAAGTGGTCGAGCCAGATGGGATCGCCGCCCCACAGGGCGTAGGCCTCCTCGCCGAGCAGGTCCTCCGCCACATGCCCGGTCAGAGAGGCCGCCGCGGCGTTGATATAGCGATAGGCGAAATCATAGGGACGCCCCCGATCGTCAAGCAGCACTTCGGCGACACCGAAAGGCAGCGTGCTGCAGCCAAATGTCGTCTCCCAGGCTCTCAACAGTTCATCCACGGCAAAACTCCCCTTGACAGGTTTGTTGAAAAAATCCCATACGTTGCACTATTACAGTGTACCACTTTCTGAGCCAAAAGGTCATTTTATAGTAAATCTTACCCGTATAAGGATGGTTTCGCAAAATGTCTGTTCTTTGGTCGCTTGCACAAAAAGACCCGCCGTCACAAGGCGGCGGGCTGCACAAAATGTTATTGACAATCGTTTCAGCAGGTCGCCTAGGCTTCCGGCTCGGCCGCCTGGTTCTCGTCGCGCTGAACTTCGCTGGCCACAGGCGGAATCTCGCCGCGCTTGAAGCGCATGACATCGCCGTCCTGCTGCATCACGAGCTCCTCGCCCTCGAGCGTCGCCTCTGCCGAGCTGCCGTCGAAGGTGAGCTCGACCGTGGTGGCGTCCTTAGCCGTCCACGAGCCATCCATGTTCGTGCCGAGCACGCTGAGCACGGCGCTGCCGCCCTCGTTCAGCTGCAGGTAGACGGAAAGCCCCATCTCCTGGGCCTGGGCCATGGTCTCCTCGGTGGCTTCCTGGCCATCGACGGTGCCGCTCGATAAAATCCAATCCCCCTGGAAGTTCGCGGCGTCGTTGCCCGCCGGCGCGCTGGCGCACCCTGCCAGCGCCACGCACAGCGCGAAGGCGCATGCCGCCACTCCGATGATCTTCGTCCTCAGCTTCATTCCCGCTCCTTTGATCGCGTTCTTCGACGCCTGTCGCGTCCCATGCACTTCGACGCCCATCGCGTCCCTTGCAGCCAGCGCGGTCATCTTATACGTAAGCGTCGTCCTCAGCAATACTCATCTCCCATACGTTGGGCAACTGAGAAGAAGGGCTTTCCCGCCGCGCGCGGCACCGTGCAGCAGCCACCCTGCAGGCTTTTGGGCTTTTCGTGTGGAAAAAAGTGCGATTGTGCGAGTAATTCCATGCACTATCGTTCTATTGTGCAGACTTTTTAACGATCGAGCGAGTTTTAGACAACTTGGGACTCGCACAATCGCACTTTTCTCTGCAGAAGCGCCTATTTTTTCGCTTCCATCTGCTATGGTGGCCCCAATCAGCGAAGAGCGCACCGAAGGAGATCTCATGGGAGACTACGCCAACCGAGTGTTCGCCGTCGTGCGGCGCATACCGCGCGGAAAGGTGGCCACCTACGGCCAGGTGGCACGGCTCATCGGCGCCCCGCGCACGGCGCGCTACGTCGGCTACGCCCTGCACGCCAACCCCGAGCCTGGCACCGATCCGGGCTGCATCCCGTGCCACCGCGTCGTTTTCAAGGACGGACGCATGGCCACCGGTTTCGCCTTCGGAGGCCCCGACGAGCAGCGAGGGATGCTCGCCGCCGAGGGGGTGGCCTTCGACGAAGAGGGCCGCGTGATCATGGAAGAGTTCCAGTGGGACGGCCGTCCGGAAAGCGCCACCTCCGGCGAGGACGACGTGCCCACCGGGCCGCCCCCGGACTTCGACTGGGAAGCCGAGCTGGCCGAGCACCCGCTGCACCATTGCGAGACCTGCGCCGCGCCGCGCCCCGACTGCCAGAAGAAACGCCGCACCTAGGCCCCCTTCGTTCCGAGGCAGGCGCCGGTGCGCACGTTCGCCATTTGGCAACGGGTCTCCCCTGACTCGATGACCGTTTCCTACCAAAAGGAGACGCCGCACCCGGCGCGGATTACCATGGGTTTTCGGAACCGTCGACCCCTTCGCCTTCCCGAAAGAGCCGACGACATCCCGTCATAGGACCTAACGCACCAAGGAGGCACCATCATGGAAGATAAAGAGCTGCTCGAGAAAATCATCGCGAAGCAGAACCTCATCATTCCGGCCATGGAAAAGACCGGCGAGACGAAGGACAT
>OGGQ01002201.1_pt1 | contig 22082 bp, 19 predicted proteins | sample 1571191 | NCBI WGS metagenome assembly OGGQ01 (sample SAMEA2582061, study PRJEB24529) | metagenome | biome: Human gut stool | place: China | collected 2011
GATCCCTATGAGGACCATACCCTGCCCTCTCATACGCTGCTTTATCGGCAGCGTGCGAACAGTAACCAATGGTAAATTCATTGTTAATGTCTGCTCACATTCACTTGACATCCGCATATAATGGGTTTATCATGTTAGCAACAATATGTTATTATCATTTTATTAATATCGAAAGTGGAACTACGAATACTGTAAAGAGGAAGCACACTGATGTGTGCGTAGGTCATCAGCCTTCGGCTGGTGACATGAGGAGGAACTGATATGGTTTATAATCTGAATGATCTGAAAGAAGCCTGCAGCCGCGGGGAGCATTTTAAATATATGTTTTTCTGGGGTCATACGCCGCCGGCGGACGGCCATATTAACGAGGCCTGCTTCAGCCAGTGGTGGATGTGTCCATTCAGTGTTGACGGCATAGAGTACAGCTGTGCGGAACAGTTTATGATGGCGGAGAAGGCCCGTATGTTTAAAGACACCGAGATGCTCGGACAGATCATGGAAACGCGCGTGCCAAAGGAGATGAAAGCCTACGGCCGTGCGGTCAGAAACTTTGATCCTAAAGTCTGGGATGCCTCCTGCTATGCGGCTGTCCGGAAGGGCAATATGGCTAAATTCTCCCAGAACCCCGAATTATGGGAGGTTTTAAAGGCCACGGGAAATCGGATTTTAGTGGAAGCCAGTCCAAGGGACCGCATCTGGGGAATCGGGATGGGAAAGAGCAACCCGGAAGCAGAAAATCCCTTTCAGTGGAAGGGCACCAATCTGCTCGGATTCGCCTTAACAGAGGTCAGAGATCTGTTAAGGGAACAGGAGGCGCAGCTCGTATGACAAAGTATAATGGGGACGGACCCAGGGATAAAAACGGGCTTACGGAAGCGGAATTTCTGGCACAGTATCATGCGGGCGATTATGTACGCCCTTCCGTTGCAGCCGATATGGTGATCTTTACGGTCATGGACACTGCAAAGGAGAATTACCGCAAGCTTACGGAGAAAAAGCTGTGCCTGCTGCTGATACAGAGAGGCGGCCACCCCTTCCTTGGCAGCTGGGCGCTGCCGGGAGGATTTATACGGCCCAATGAAACGGCCATGGATGCCGCCCGCCGGGAACTTAAGGAAGAAACAGGCCTTGCACATGTATACCTTGAGCAGCTTTACACCTTCAGTGAGCCGGACAGGGCCCCCAGGACCTGGGTCATGAGCTGTTCGCACATGGCATTGGTGGACAGCACCAAGCTCTCACTGCATGCGGGCGACGATGCGGACGATGCACTGTGGTTTGAACTCTCCTGCCGGCTGCTGAACGAGCACACGGATGATCACCCGGATAAAGCGGTCAAAAGCCGCCGCATTCTCCTGGAACTGTCTCACGGGGAGATTGAGCTTAGCTGCGTCATAGAGGAAAAATGTATCCGTTCCCTGTATGATTCCAGCAGGGAATACCGCATTGAGGAAAATCATGGGCTGGCGTTTGACCATGGGAAAATCATTTTTTATGCCCTGGAGAGGCTGCGCGCGCAATTGGAAACCGAGGATCTGGCACTGCATCTGATGCCGGAGGAATTTACCCTCACCCAGCTTCAGCAGGTATATGAGGTGATCTGGGACAGACCGCTTTTAAAGGCCGCGTTCCGCAGAAAAGTGGCATCTCTGGTGACGGAGACGGATTCGTACACCCAAAATGAAGGACACCGTCCTTCCAGGCTTTATCGGAGAAAATCGTCCGCTGATCTTGCGGGATGGACACCCCATCCCCCGGCGGATGCTAAATAATTATGGAAATTGGAGACACAATGATGGATAGAAAAGCGATTGCAAGACAGACTTTGGAAATACTGAAGCAGGGAGAATATACATATCAGGATACTGCGGTGACGATCCGCGAAGCACATCTTTATTCGGTTGAGCACAGCAGGTTGTTCACACCTAAACAGGGAGAGCAGCTGCTTCATGAATACGCAGGAAAACATGCCGGTGACCGCGGCACCTCTACATGCGAAACGGAAGCCGGACACTCTGACGCATGCCGGCAGGAAGTAAAAAACATCTCCACCGTGGATGCCGTTTTAGAGCTGTCCGCAAAAGGAGCGGCACATATCGGAATCTTAAACTTTGCCAGCGCCAAAAATCCCGGCGGCGGCTTTCTAAACGGAGCCATGGCACAGGAAGAAAGCCTGGCGGCTTCCGGCGGGCTGTATAAGACCCTGACCGTCCACGAAGAATATTACAGGGCCAACCGCGGCACATCCTCCATGATCTACACCGATCATGCCATCTACTCACCCGAGGTGGTTTTCTTTCGGGACGGAAGTTTCCGCCTCCTGGAAACGCCGGTCACTGCTTCCGTGCTCACTCTTCCTGCGGTGAATATGGGGCAGGTAATTTTAAAAGGGGAAGATATAGGAGTGGCAAAAAGGGCTATGAGGAGGCGAATGGAACTGGCCCTGGCGCTCTTTGCGGATAACGGAGCCAAAAACCTGGTGCTGGGCGCCTATGGCTGCGGTGTATTCCGCAATGATCCTGTTCAGGTTGCAGCCTGGTGGAAAGAGCTCCTGGAGAGCGGATACGGTACCTATTTTGATCATATTGTATATGCGGTGCTGGATCACTCGGCCAGACAGGAATGCATCCTGGCCTTTGAGGAAGCATTTCCCTATCCGGCCTGATATTTCCTATTTGTGAAGATCGACCAGTCTTATGCCAAACACCCCGCTTCGCTGGCAGACCCGGAGTGCTGCATCCGACTGCGCCAGCTCATAGATCTCATCCGAGACCTTTAATTCCAGGATTTTCCCGTCCTCCAGCATCACCGATACATGATAATGCATGCTGCCATCCTCTTCGCCAACCCGGGTGCCCATGATCTGCGCCGCATAATGTTCGGCCGGGCCGCTGAAAGCCAGATCGATACTGTATGCCAGAGAATAGCAAAGGCTTATGGCGCATACGCACAATACAGCTATATTGCCGGCCCGTCTCATAACGCCGGGCATCCTCAAGAGACAGCTGATCACAAGCACGGCAGCGATCAGCACGCTGAAGCCGAACATCTTCCAGCCGTCCGCCACCGCAAACAGCGATTCGGATGCAGTCATAAAAAACAGCAGAACCAGCCAAACCAGGATCAGATAAGCGGACGGAACCGCAGCGTGATTCCTCTTAAAGGCCTCCGACGCATATCTGGGCATTCCGCTCCAGATCAGCACCTGTGGAAACAGCAGATAATAAAAAAACATCAGCAGAGGAAGCCCTGCAAACAGTAACAGCATGTATTTTAAAGCCATGAACCTCACAAGCAGAGTGACAGACATCACACAGCCTGCCGCAATGACAGCAAGCAGCGCCCAGGCTCCCAGCCGTATGCCTTTGACATGCCGGTGTTCCGCTGTATCCATTTCGTTGGCCCCGAAAGCGGAGCATACCCCGCCGCCTTCCTCCGGTCTGACGGCAAGCTCCACATTCCAGTCAAGGAGATGCTCCAAAAGCTCCTGCGAATGTTTCATATTGCCTTCAAAACTAAACAGCCTTTTTCCGCGGCTATCTGTCAGGCGCACGGAACCGGTGGGCAGCCATAGCCGCATCCTGCCGATCTGGCTGTAATGATAGGATCGCAGACGGCCTGTAAAGTCCGAATAGGTGATATTCCCATTTTCATCGAAAGCAATGCGCCGGTGGCGGTAATCCAACAGCATCCAGCAGGAAAAAAGCAGCAATGCCATGCCGAATACGCCAAAACCGTAGCAGCTCTCCGTTTTATCCAGAATCGCCATACAGGAAGCTGCAAACAGCAGGCATTCACCGGCTGCCGTAAAGATGCACCCCAGCATAAGCGGCACCTTCGTCTCTTTAACCAGGACCTCCCCCTGCCGCTCCTCTTTTAACACCGGGCGTCTCCAGATCACGAGCGTGATGATCCCGGTAATAAGCGCCGCCGCATTCAAAATGATTCCATGGTAAGCCACCGACTGCTCATCCGCGACACATACGCAAAAGGAGCCAAACATCATCAGCACAGCCAGCAGTACAATTAAGATCCCTGTGACCGGTCCGGCGATCTCCCGCTTTTTGGCCGTATCTGACAGACCCATAGTGATTCTGTTCATTGAAGATCTGTTCATAAAAAGATCCGTTCCTTCCCCAGGCATACCGCCCGTATGTATCAGCCATAGATAAATTTCCGGATCATGCGTTTATCCGCATCCGGGTTCAGCTTAAGCACCTGCTTCGTGATCCTCTCTTCCGCCTCCTGTTTCGATATGCGCTGCGCCCTCTGGAGTATTTCTTCCCCCCAGAAGTGCTCCGGCGTGCAGAATACCGAGGATTCCCAGCCATAGGGCTGGCCCTGCCGGTTTGTCTTCTTTGCATAGCCGCAGATCGTGATATACATCCGCATCTGCAGCTCCACAACCGCCTTTTCAAAGCGCCCCTTATCTTCCTTTCCAAATCCGCCGATCCGTTTGATTTCGTGGCAGGCCGATTCTTTACAGTCACAGACGATCTGATAGATTTCTTTGGACGTACGGCTTAAACTTCCGTTCTCATACGCTTCCTCAAAGCACTCTCCGCCCTGCCTAACAGCCAGGAAATACGGATACCACTCTTTTGTAATATAGCCGCTGGTATTAAAAAACACTTTGGAATACGCGATATCCTCTCTTTCCTTCAATACCCTCATGCGCCATTGCCACGGATCAGTTTCGGGATCACCCGTATGCCATTTTACCGGTGTATTCAGAAATTCCTGCTCCTCCCAGCTAAAGGGGATAGCCGCATAGATTCCGTGCGGATTTCCTCCGCCCATAGAAAACCCGTTTTTCAGCAGTTCCTCGCAAAACTCATCATAATTATGTATCATATTTTCTCCGCTTTCCTGCATATCCGGCCATGGGGCCGATGTTGACTGTGTCCGCTGCCTGAAACTGGCTCACTCCATCTTCAGCATCTTGCCAAGTCTCATGCCTGTCAGCCTGCTGCGCACGTAAGGTGACAGCGTGAGTGTGAGCTGCCTTAAAGCCGGATCCACACCGGCCCCCTCCATATCGGTCACACATCCGGCCTTTGTCAGCATGTGTTTTACCTCCTGACTGGAGGGCAGCTCTGCCCATATTCCGGCAATCTCCGGCAATACCCGTTTCAGCCGGTCCGCATCCACTTCAAGCAGCGGGTCCGGCGTATTCTCTTTCAGTATTCCGTCTAAAAGCCCCTTTTCTCCAAACGTGCTCCTAAGCAGCTCAAGCTCCGGTCCGGCATATCCCTTAACCCCGCAGTGTCCGGACTGTATGGCATCCTTCATCCTCTCATACTCCTTAAGGCACATAATCAGCCCCGCTGAAACCTTTTCACCGTGATAGGCGTCGGTATGGGGATTGATCACTTCCATCTCCCAGAGATGGGACACATGATGTTCCGCTCCGGATGCGGGTCTGGAGTTTCCCGCCATCTGCATGGCCAGCCCGGACAAAAGAAGCGCATACATCAGTTTCTCACAGGCTTCCGGCTTACCGTCCTTTATGTCCGGCAGGCACTCCCGCACCGCTTCCACCGCCCGGTACTCCAGCCCGCAGATCTGCTCGCAGAAATACTCACCGGTCACAAGATGCGATACCTTCCAGTCCGCCAGTGCGGTATACTTTCCCATCAGATCCGATATTCCGGATGCAGTGAGGCGGTAAGGCGCTGCAGCAAAGACCGAAGTATCCGCCAGTACTGCGATGGGAGCCACCGCCGGAAAGGTGATCTTTAATCCGTTCCATGTCATAGCGGCCACTGTGGAAACAAATCCGTCCACACTGGCCGCTGTGGGAATGGATACAAAGGGAATGCCGCACTCTCCGGCCAGATAGCGGCTCACATCATGCACAGTGCCGGACCCCACCGCAAGAATCAGATCCGTATCCCCGCTCATCTGTGACTTCACCGCGAAAACTGCGCGGTTATCCGCATGCAGCCCTTCCGGCGGCAGGCAGATGCAGTCCGCCTTTATCAGCTCCAACACTTTCCTGCCGGCGGCCTCATAGGTATTGCGGTCGCAGATCACCAACGGACATCCGTATGGCTCAAGCAATCCGTCCCGAAACAGATCCGGAAGGCGCAGGATCGCCCCTGCCTCAATGGATATCTCCTTTACATCCAGCCGGTGCTCCCGCCCGCAGGCGCAGGGCCCGGTAAAAGACTGCAGATCGATTTTCATAATTCTCCGTTCTCCTTATTTTTATATCACTTATAAACCGCCTTTTGGCACACATCACATAGATATTTATTATAACACATTTAAGTAATCCGGGATTGATAATTTTTTAAGTCTTGATGAAGTATAAACACGCAGTAAATCTATGCATTCTTTTTTCGTACAGTGACAAACTGATGCTGCGCATGTTATACTTAAACCAGCCCGTAACAAACATGGAGGCACGATCATGTATCAGATAAACTACTGCGATTATAACGCCTGCAACCGTGACTGCGATATGATTTACCGTCCCGGAGGAAGCGGCGATTATCTGTTTCTGATTCTTTTGACACCCATGAAATTCTACCTGGAGAAGGAAATAACCATCACCAGGCCCATGGCCTGTATGCTCTATTCTCCCGGCGTACCGCAGCACTACCAGTCTGTCCGGAAGTTTAAGAACAGTTATATTCATTTTTCAGCCCCTCCGGGGTTTCTTAAAGAATACGGTCTGATCACCGACAGCATCTGCTACCCGCAGAAATGCGATGAACTCAATCAGATCGTGCGTAAAATCCATACGGAATACCTGTCTAAGGACCTCTATTACCGGGAAAAAATGAATGCCTACATGGACGAACTCTTCATCACGCTAGCCCGAAACCTGCGCACGGAACACGGGCTCCCCGACACCGCGCCGCTTCTCTACCAGGATTTCCAAAGAGCACGGCTGCGCATTCTCTCTTCCTGCGAACAGCAATGGGATGCAGCTGCCATGGCGGCCCTGGTCAATTTAAGCAAAAGCCAGTTCTATCACTACTATACGATGTTTTTTCATACTACGCCCAAAGCCGAGCTGATCAATGCCCGGATCGATAAAGCCAAATACCTGCTGAGCAACGAAGCGCTGCAGATTCAGCAGGTAGCGGAATTATCCGGGTTTCAGAACCTGTCCCACTTCACCCGGTGTTTCAAAAAGCTGTGCGGCTGCAGTCCCAGCCGATGGGGAAAATAAACAGCCCTGCGAAAAACCCGTTTCTGATATCCGGGTTTTTCGCAGGGCTGTAAAAAGGAATCCCTATAAATCATAAATCCTCGTAAATTTATCTTTCAGATACTGTATATAATACTCTGCGGTGAAATCTTCGCCGGTCGTATCTTTCAGGAGTTCTCTGGATTTTTTCACCATTCCATAGCGGTGGATGTTTTCGCCAAGATACTTCACAATCGGGCTGATATCACCGGACCGTAATACCGCATCCACATCCAGTTTCTTTTTCATATGCTCATAGATCTGTGCGGCAAACGCATTGCCCAGCGCATAGGACGGAAAGTAGCCGAACATCCCCTGAGCCCAGTGCACATCCTGCAGGACGCCTTCTGTTTCATTCTTTGGACGAACACCCAGATATTCCTCGTATTTATCCGCCCAAAGCTTCGGAAGTTCGGACAGATCTATATCTTCCTCCATGATCTGCTTTTCCAGCTCATACCGGATCAGAATATGCAGAGAATAGGTGAGTTCATCGGCTTCTGTCCGGATCAGATCCGGCTGCACCTTATTGATCGCCTTAATAAAATCCTCCAGAGGCACTTCTTTTAACTGCTTCGGGAAAAAGGAAACCAGTTTTTCATAGATCGGTTCCCAGAAAGCCTCGCTGCGGCCGATCACGTTTTCCATAAATCTGGACTGGGATTCATGCATGCCCATGCTGGCTCCGGTGCCCACCGGCGTCTGGGTCAGTTCATCCGCCACCCCGAACTCATAGAGCGCATGGCCCCCTTCATGTATGGTGGAAAAAATAGCGCTCTCCGGCATATTCTCGTAGTAATGTGTGGTGATGCGCACATCATGGTTATGCAGGTTTGTGGTGAACGGATGCTCACTTTCCGCCATCACACCGCGGTCGAAATCGAATCCAATGTATTCGGCCAGGAAACGGTTGAACTCCTTCTGCTTATTTACATCATAATTCTGATGCAGGAAACTGTCATCAATTCCGGAATTTTTCTCCACAACCTTTTTAAGCAGCGGAACAATCTCTTCCTTCAGCTGGCTGAAAAATTCATCCAAAAGCTCCACAGAAAAGCCTTCTTCATACTCATCTAACAGCACGTCATACAGTTTCTGCCCATCCTTTGCCTTATATCCGGCAAACTTTTTGTTGTAACTGATTATTTTCTCCAGCGTGGGAGAAAAGGAGGCATAATCATCCTCCCTCTTGGCTTTCTGCCAAATCTGGGCGGCTACCGCCTGCAATTCAGCATATTCTCTGTATTCATCCGGAGGAATCTTCTCCATATCCTCCAGAGTTTTCCACAGATTTCGGACAATCGCTTTCTCATTGACAGAAAGGCTGTCATCACCTTTCAGCTTCACCAACAGTTCTTTCAGCAGCGGATCCGTGTTCGCCTTAAACTGTTCGGAAGACAGCTCACCCACCACACGGCTGGTATACTCCGATGAATCCTTTGGTGCGCAGGTTTCGCTGTCCCAGCTGAATAAGGTTAATGCGCTGGAGTACGCGTTGATTTTGTCTAGATGCGGTTTTAACTGCTCAAATAATTCGCTCATGGTTCCCTCACTCAAAAATATTTTTTGTTTCCCCACAGGTTTTGCTTTTTCAGCTCCAGATACTCGTTATATGCCTTCTCCAGTATCTGCTTCTCATTGGAAAATTTCAGCAGGTGATAGGCTTCGTAAAATTTGTAATACCCGGAATCGATAAAATACTCTTCCCGCTGGGGCTTGCTGTAATAGCTGTCCGCCATCATCAGATACCAGTGCACCTCTTTTTCAATCATATCTCCGGGTATGGTGAAGGAATACTGGCTTTTCCCCACATACTTAATGATCGAGGCCTCCACTCCTGTCTCTTCCTTCACTTCTCTAAGAGCGGTCTGCTTAAATTCCTCGCCCTTTTCTACTGTACCCTTCGGCAGCACCCAGCCTTCATATTTGTTCTTATAATTCTTGTAAAGGACCAATATTTTCCCACGAAATATTACCACACCGCCACAGCTTATTGCTTCGCTCATTGCAATCCCTCCTGTTTTGCGGTTGGACAGAGAATGTTTCCGGTTTACCTGGAAACATCCTCACTCTTTCTCTGAAAAGTATATCTCTTATCTGCAATTGTTGTCAACCCATGAATAAGAATCCCCCTCAAGGGATTCTCAGGCAGCCTCATCGGGACAGATATGCATCGAAAATCTTCTTTGCAATAGGACCGGCGTTGGTGCCGCCGGCACCGGTCTCTTCCAATACGATGCTGATGGCCAGCTTCGGATCGTCCGCCGGGGCGAAGGCCACAAACCACGCATGGGTTTCCTTTCCGGATTCAAACTGTGCAGAGCCGGTTTTGGCCGCCGCCTGGTAATCCTTGGATTTTACGGATTTCCCGGTTCCTTCCGAAACCACGCCGACCATAAAATCCTTAAGCAGCGCCGCCTCATCCCCTGTCATCACCCGGTGCGATCCCTCGGATGCAAACGACTGCACCTTCTGCCCATTAGCATTCTCAATACGTTCAATAATATACGGCTCCTTCATTTCGCCGCCATTGGCAATTGCTGCCACAATCATCGCCGCATGCAGCGGGGTGATCTGAGTATTGCCCTGTCCGAAAGCAGTCTGCAGCACTTCCCATTTGTCCGCGTCCGCCGTCAGATTAAAACGGCTCCTTCCGCTTGCCAGGGCGAAGGGCATCTTCTGGTTAAATAAAAGCGTATCGCATAGATGCGTAAAGCTCTCGTTATTCAGCATAAGCCCGATCGTTGCAAAGGCACCGTTACAGGATTTTTCCACCGCCTTTTTCAAATCCACGGTGCCGTGAGCGGTGCCGCCCGAACAGCGTATGGAGTAATCCTCCACCGCAAGCACTCCGGGGCAGGTATAGGTAAAATCCTGCCAGCTGTCCGGATACTCCCGGATAAACTCCAGGGCTGTCACCAGCTTGAAAATGGATCCGGGCGGATACAGCCCCTGTGAAGCCCTGTTCACCAGGCTGGAATTGTCCGTATCCTCTATGATACTGTCATAATCCTCTTTGATTGTGTTGGGATTGTAGTCTGGTTTAGACACCATGGCCAGGATTCTGCCGGTCGCAGGCTCCATCACCACCACGGCTCCGTTGCGGTCCCCCATGCCCTCATAGGCGATCTTCTGCAGTTCCAGATCCAGAGTGGTCACCACATTGTCCCCCGGATTTTTTTTATCGCGAAGCTGGTTATAAACCTGTTCCAGCGGATTCATATGAGAGGTGAGCAGATAAAAATTCGCAAGGGACTCTATGCCGGTTTTACCCCTGGTGGAATATCCCACCGTATGGGCAAACATGCTTCCGTAAGGATAATATCTGCTTTCGCTCCCATCCTGCGCCACATTGGTCATGGCGAGAATATCGCCGCTGCCGCTTAGGATCTCTCCTCTCACCACACGGTCGGAGAAGCGGTCCAGACGGGCGTTGTAGGAGTTATTGATCACATTCTGGCTTTCCACCCCTATAAACCAGCAGAAATAGCCGATCAGCCCGACGAAAAGCGCTATGATCAGATAGGTAACTGTCAGAATTTCTTTATTTTCTTTTCTGTTTTCGGCCTTCCTTTTTGCTTCCCTCAGCTTTTTGGCTGACTGTTTCCCGGAGGACGGCTGCCTTTTTGGGGCCTGCTGCATCTCGTTCCTGCTCTTTTTCAAGTTTTTGGTCCTCATCCATTTTCATGATATATAATCCCTGCATGATTCCGAATAGTATAAAGGTGCCGAGCACCGAACTCCCCCCGTAGCTCACAAAGGGCAGCGTCAACCCGGTGGAGGGAATCAGCCGGATCACGCCGGCCACATTGAGAAAAATCTGGATGGAAAAGATGGAGGCAAGCCCTAAAGCGATGACCTTATAATACCGGTTTTCCATCCAGGTGGAAATCAGAAAGAACTGCAGGATACAGCTTAAATAAATCAGCAGCAGAGCGATGGCCGCCACCGCTCCCATCTCCTCCGATATCGCGGCAAACACAAAATCTTTCAGCGCTACCGGAATCTGATAAGGCATGCCCTGATAGATTCCCATACCGAACCAGCCGCCCGTTCCAATGGCAAACAGCGACTGCGCCAGCTGCCATCCGCGGTTTGTGATATCCGACCAGGGATCGAGCCACACCGATACCCGGACGCGCACATGATCGAATAAATAGTATGCGCCAATGGCCGCTCCGGTGCCCACAGCCGTGCCGCTTAGCAGATACCACCAGTTCCTGGTGGCCACAAACAGCATGAAAAGAAACGGTACAAACAGCGTCAGCGCCGTTCCCAGATCCTTAGACAGAACCAGAAGCAGCACATGCACAGCTGCCAGCGCTGTGGTGAGAACGGTCCACAGAAAAGTGGTCCGTTTCCGGAACATCCCGGCTATAAAGAACACAAAGGTGATCTTGACGAATTCCGCCGGCTGCAGCGAAAAGCTGTCCGTGCCCAGCGAAAGCTTTGCACCGTATTCCACGCGCCCGATCGTGCAGACCAGGAATAACAGCAGGATGCCGATGCCGCCGTAGATCCAGGTGCCTTTGTAGATCTTCTTCCAGTACCGGATAATGTAGGGCACCAAAAGCGTTACCGATGCCGCCGCCAGCGCTATGATCATCTGTTTAAATGCCTTCGTATAGGACAGCCTGGTCTGTATGATGAAGCCGATCGTAAGCAGCATGCATGCATTCGTCACCAGCTGGCGGCTGGCATTTTTATAGATCGCCCGGTACAGCAGGATATATGCCGCGAAAAAAACCATCTGTATCGCGTACATCACCAGTATCTTGCTGTCCTCTGTTTTCAGAAACAAAATCAGATATCCAAGGAAATGCACGCAAAAAAGAAAAAAGTTCTGCATTCCCACCATGTGACGGCGGCCCGCCTCCGTCTTCTTCCGATAGTAAAAATACTGGAAGAAGACATAGCCGACCATCAATATCATCAGCAGGTATTTGGATAATTCCACAATCAGGTTGGTCATCTTGTCACTCCACGCCTCGTTTGAAATGCCCCCGGGTAAATTCCGGCAGCTCTCCGCCCGACTCTTTTAGCAGAATGCTGTTAAACAGCTTAAGCACCTGCCTGATTTCATCTTCTGCTTCAATTGTAAACGAAAGCCTGACAGCGGCAGGCTTCAGCCTCAAAACCTCATCAAACATCTGAAACAGTGACAGAGGCAGGCTGTTATAGATCGTATTGAAGCAGTATCTGCAGTTATTCTTGACCGGAAAGCTCATCTTTTTTCTGTCCTTCATCCAGAGCAGGCCGGGTGTACCGGTGCAGCCTTTCAGCGTATTCCTGATGCACCCTGCGGTCGTCATCATGGGCAGGCGGCCGTAAATGAGCAGTTCACTGTGTTCCATGCCCCGCTTCGTAAGCTCTCTGCTGTTTAACTCCAGAGGTGCGGTATCCGATGAGATGCCAAGCAGCTCAAGCACCCTGCGGCTCTCCCGGTTCCATGTATACAGAGTATGGTCTGCCTGTATGGGTAAAGTATTCCCATGTTCTCTCAAAAATTGTACTTCTTCCAGATTTCTTACCAAAAATCCGTCGATTCCACCGGCTTTCAGCAGCGAAAACTCTTTTTTAAACAGATCCATGGACGTGGATCGCAAGATAGGGGGCAGCATGTAAAGACACTGTTTGCCGGCCCCATGGCACCTTCCGGCACATTTTACCGCATCCTTGGCGCCGATCCAGGCGCCGTCAAGCAGCACTCTGTCCACAAACTTCTGCCTAAGCAGCAGGTCCAGGCAGGAACTATTCTCCAGCGATACGCTGACAGCCATACCGGCTTCTCTTCCTGCAGCACCGTCTTCCTCTGTTATCCGGGGCTTTGCTGCCGCGTTTCGGTAATGCTGTTTTAAGACCTCGTGCCGCAGCGCTTCCAGCCCTTCCCTCCGAAGCTCGTTCTGCGCCTGTACCGGCATAAAGCAGTCGCCGTGCAGTTCAGTCTCAAGCCTGTCAAATTCATATTCTGTGCCGCCGGTTTTTGAAAACTGCCGCCGCACGTTCTCCTCCGTAAGAGGCTGTTTCATGGCGGCCTCCACTGTCCTGCCCTCAAAACGAACCGATGTGTCACGCCATTTGAGCTCCATTATAGCAGGAAATCCCGGTTCAAATCTTACTTTTCCCTGAATATGTTCTTTCAATTGCGGCTTTAGATAAGTGTTTTCAATATATTCGGTTAAATTTCGATCCGGCTGCCGCAAATCCGGTTTTTCGCCCAGCGCGATCATATCCGCATGGTTATGGCTGTGCAGGTAGCGGTCGGTAAAACCTCCGCGGTCAAAGAGCTCCGCCAGATTTTTGATATCCTGCGGATTAACGCAAAACCTGTCCCTTCCGTGCTCCAGATACAAATCCACATAGCGCCGGTATATGCTCACCACACCGGCCGTATAGGTCGCACTTTTCATCCTGCCCTCAATTTTCAGAGAAGTGACGCCCGCGTCCAGCAGATCCGGAATATCCTGTAAGGTGCACATATCCTTCAGATTCAGGACATAATTCTCACCGCTTCCGGTCAGCGTCCTGCCATGCTCCGTCACCTCATAGGGAAGGCGGCAGGGTTGGGCACAGCGGCCGCGGTTGCCGCTTCTTCCTCCGATCAGGCTGCTGTAGAGACACTGGCCGGAATAGCAGTAACAGATGCTGCCGTGCACAAAAGCTTCCAGCTCCAGGCCAGTTTCTGCAGCTATCTCCTTTAGCTCACGCAGGGACAGCTCCCTTGCGGCCACCACCCGGCAGACCCCCAGTTCCTTTAAAAGTCCGGCTCCCAGCGCTCCTGTTACCGTCATCTGAGTGCTTGCATGGACATGCAGATCCGGAAACGCCTGCCGCACAAAGGAAAGCACTCCCAGGTCCTGGACGATCACCGCATCCAGCCCCATCTCGTAATAAGGCAGCAGGTAGTCATACAGCTGCTGTGTGAGCTCCTCCTCCTTTAGCAGTGTATTGACCGTCAGATACAGCTTTCTGCCATGCAGATGCACATATTCGATGGCCTCCCGGATGCAGTCTTCTCCTGTGCTCTCGGCATATGCCCTGGCGCCGAACCTGCTGCCGCCCATGTAAACCGCATCCGCTCCGGCCGCCACGGCCGCCTTCAGGCTGTCCATGGAGCCTGCAGGCGCCAGAAGTTCTATTGTCTGTCTGTCTTTACTCCGATTCATTCTCGATTCCTTTCCTCCACAGTGTGTACGAGTGGCTAATTCGAGCGGGGCTCTTCCTTACATAGACCGTACTGCCCTGTGAGATGAAAAAACGCAGCGGGATGCCTGCTTAGACACCCCGCCCCCTCTTTTGTTATTCCTGTACTGGAAAGTTCCGGCTTTCTGTTCCCTTTGCAGCATTCTGATCTTTCTGATGGCTGTCATCCGCTGTCCGGGTATCCGCATTCGCCGGATATGATTTATCCTTCTGCATATTGGCCGTTTTACCGCTGCGGCCGTTTCCCGCGGCATATTTCGGATTATTTCCGCGCCTGCCGTAAGACTGCTGCTTATCGGCCTGCTGCGCTTTCTTATCTGCCGGATTTTCAGAAACTTTATCCGGCTTAGCCGTACCGCCGGCCGTCTGTATTTCTTTTTTGGCGGCTTCCAGCTGCATCTGCACCGTCACCAGCTCGTGCTTGATGCTGTAGACCTCTTTTTCCAGCTCCGCCAGCTTTTTCTCCTGTTTTCTGACCGTATCCTGCGCTTTGAAGTAGTCGTCTGCGATGTTCAGCGCCAGCAGTACTCCCTGGAATTCCGGGCTCTGTTTCCTATAGCCCTCCACCACGTCCAGCTGATTCAGCTTGCCGTTTATGTAAGAAGCGACCTTCTGCAGGTACTCCTCTTTCTCATAGCCGCCCAACTTGTACACATTGCCGCCGATAATTACATCCGTATAATTCTTATCGCCCATCTCGCATACCAGGTGTCCATCGAGTTTCCAACGGCCACCATACCCTTTCTTCCTGTTACAAGAGAAATCGAAAGGCATTTTCACCTGCCTGTTTCATTATATCCTGCCGGGGTTAAAGTTGCAACCCCAAATGCCGGTATGCAGCAGGAGTAACCACCCGCCCCCTGGGGGTACGCTGTATAAAGCCGTTCTGTATCAGGAAAGGTTCATACACATCCTCCAGCGTCCCCACATCCTCTCCCAGGGCCGCCGCCAGCGTATCCAGCCCAACAGGACCGCCGGAAAATTTATCTATGATTGTTGTCAGAATGTTCCTGTCGTTGTGATCTAACCCCATCCTGTCCACATCCAATATATCCAGAACCTCGACGGCAACCTGCCGGGTGATCACTCCGTCGTATCTCACCTGTGCGAAATCCCGGACCCTTTTCAGGAAACGGTTCGCCAGACGCGGTGTCCCTCTGGATCTCTTTGCAATCTCCACTGCGCCCTCTTTTTCCGTCTCGATCTTAAGCATCCGGGCCGAACGCAGAATAATCGTGGTCAGTTCCTCCACCGTATAAAACTCCAGCCGGTTCACCACGCCGAAGCGGTCCCGCAGCGGCGCTGTCAAAAGCCCGGCTCTGGTGGTGGCACCCACCAGCGTAAACTTCGGCAGATCCAGCCGGATCGATCTGGCCGAAGCACCTTTTCCGATCATGATGTCGATGGCAAAATCCTCCATCGCCGGATACAGCACCTCTTCCACCTGCCGGTTTAAACGGTGGATCTCATCCACAAACAGGACATCGTTTTCCTGCAGATTGTTGAGAATCGCCGCCATCTCACCCGGTTTTTCAATTGCCGGGCCTGAGGTGATCTTTAAATTGGTGCCCATCTCATTTGCAATGATACCGGCCAGCGTGGTCTTTCCAAGGCCCGGAGGGCCATAAAACAGGACATGGTCCAGCGCCTCTCCTCTGGACTTAGCCGCTTCGATGAAAATCTTAAGCGTGCCCTTGGCCTTCTCCTGGCCTATATACTCGGAAAGCTGTTTCGGGCGCAGGCTGTTCTCTATGCCCTGGTCCTCTTCCGTAAAATCCGTCGTAATTATCCTTTTATTCATACCGATCGCTACCAATCCTTAGAATTCACCCTGTCTGCCTCATTAAAGAAACACCAGTTTTTTCAAAGCCTGCTTCAGGACCTGCTCCACCGTCATATCTTCGGTGAGCTCCACCTGTTTCACCGCCTTTAACGCATCCGTCTGGGAGTAGCCCAGCGCGGCCAGCGCCTGGGCAGCCTCACCGATGACGTCGCCCGGCAGCCCATCCCCGCCTGTAAGATCACTCGCGGCCAACCGCTGTTCAAACGCATCCTTCAAATCCAGCTTGTCCTTCAGCTCTATGATCAACTTCTGAGCCGTTTTATTTCCGATGCCCGGGGCTTTGGAGATGGCCTTCACATCATCTGATAAAATGGCAAACCTTAAGTCATCCGGGCTGATATTGGACAGTATGCCGAGCGCACCCTTGGGCCCGATGCCGCTGACCCCGATCAGCAGCCGGAAGATCTGCAGATCGTCCCTGGTAAAAAAACCGTAGAGCTGCAGCGCGTCTTCCCTGACATACAGATATGTATAAATCTTCACTTCACGCCCGATAGGGGGCAGTCCGGACAGCAGGGAAACCGGCACATTGATCTGGTATCCGATCCCGTTGTTCTCCAATGTAATGCAGTCCTGCATGACCTCCGTCAACTCACCCTTTATATAATTCAGCATTGCCGATCTCTCCTCACTTGACATATCACGGTTCTTATCTTACCATAGAATCACACGGATGGCAAGCAGAAGCGCACTGATGTTCGCTGCTGGGCATAGGGGATGGAGGTAAGGATGGTTGAGATTACGAAAGAGATGAAGACGGAGATCGGGTATGATCTGGACAGGATCGCAGAGCCCTGTGAATGTCTTTTTTTTGATATTGAAACAACGGGATTTTCGGCGGACCGGGCTTTCGTCTATCTGATCGGCTGCGTCTATCAGCAGTCGGGACGGTGGTGGTATACACAGTGGCTGGCCGAAGAGCAGACGCAGGAGGAGGAAGTGCTGAACGCTTTTTTTGCATTTTCGGAATCTTTCCGGTATTTGCTGCATTTTAACGGCGATACCTTTGATATACCTTTTCTGACGAAAAGAGCCGATATTTGGGGGATTGCATCCCCTTTTAAACAGCTGGAAAGCCTGGATCTCTACCGGATGATCAAGCCGTTTCGCAGGCAGCTGGGGCTGGACAGCTGCAAGCAGAAATCGCTGGAACGTTTTTTAAATATACACAGGGAGGATCAGTTCTCCGGAGGAGAACTGATACCGGTGTATCTGGAATACGAAAAGACCGGCAGCAGACGGGCGCGAGATCTGGTGCTTCTGCATAATGCGGACGATCTCGCGGGCATGCTGATGATTCTTCCTGTATTAAATTACCGGGACTTTTTTGACGGGGATTTCGTGCTGGAACATTCCTGCATGCAGGAATACCGCACCCTGCAGGGTGATCTGCGCAGGGAGCTGTATCTGACCTACCGTTCCAAAGTCAGCGTTCCGGTGCCTTTTACCGCAAATCTGGAGCACTGGTATATGAGTGTGAAAGGGAATGTCCTGAAGCTTCGGATCGCGCTGTTTGAAGGGGAGTTAAAACACTTCTATCCCAATTACCGGGATTACTATTACCTTACGGTGGAGGATACCGCCATTCATAAGAGCGTCGCAGAATTTGTCAATAAAGAATATAGAAAAAAGGCTACGGCTAAGACCTGCTATACAAAACACAGCGGGATCTTTCTGCCGCAGCCTTCGGAAATCATCACGCCCTGTTTTCAGAGGGAGTATAAGGATAAGCTGTTCTTCGCCGCTTACGATGAACGCCTGTTTGAAGATGCGGGGCGGTGGGAACAGTATCTCCACGCGCTGATCGGCAAATCCGTTTAACTTTTGCTTCCTATCAGTCGAACCAGATCACTTTTGAATCGGGCTGCGCACCCTCCGGGCCGATGCAGACGCAAAGGCTGTAACCGTCCATAAACGGGATGGGATAAAACCTGGCCGGACAGCCGCCAAGCACCGAGAAACCGGAAAAACTGTCGCTTATGCCTGAACCTGTATATTTAACATAACTTTCCTTGGCCGCCCACAGGTCAAAGAAATCCGTAAACCCGCTCTCTTCCAGATGCTTTCGTTCTTCCGGGTGAAAAAAGCGGCGGACCACCGGTTCGGGATTTGTGCTACGGTGTTCCTGCAAATCCATACCCAGGTCCGCGGTGTAAAATGCACAGGCCCAGTAAGACCCGCTGTGGGATACGGAGAAGTGAAGGGGGGAGGCGCAGAAATACGGTTTCCCCCGCTGCGTCCGGCAAACCGAGGTTCCCGGCTCCCATGCAGTCCCTGTAAGCTCCGCGTAATTCTTCGCGAGCGCAGGAACCGTTTCCTCCGTAGTGATCCCCGGCTTACGGACACAGGCATAGACTGCGATCACTGCTCCTCCACCCCTTTGGCCTTTAAATACTCCACCGCGTCCTTCACCTGGCGCAGCTGCCAGACGTCCCTGGTAGGAATATCCACGTCATACAAATCCTCCAAAGCGCTTATAATATTCATAACATCAAATGAATTCAATTCCAGATCCTTCACGAAATCCGTATCATCCGTCAAATTCAGATTATTCTTCCCAGTTACCTGATATATAATTTCTTCTAACCGCTCCAACATCACATAAACCTCTTTTCACCAGATTACACCAGCTGCCGCTTAATTTTATTGGAAGATGTCCTCTCAAACTCCGTATCCCGGATATTTACCATCTGTATCTGCTTATACGTGGGCAGCTGCGCGTTGAGCCTGTCCACATATTCCTGCAGCTGTTCCAGAATCTCATAGCTTGTCATATCCTTCGCCGCTTCCTGATCGGGATATACCATCACCGCGATCTTTACATCATCCTCGGAGATACCGCTTTTCGCGCCGTATACCATGGCTTCTTTTACCAACGGCAGCTTCTTCATCTCCTCTTCCATCTCTTCCACCGCGACTTTTTTGCCGTTTTTCATAACGATCAGGTTTTTCTTGCGGCCGGTTATATGGACATGGCCCTGCTTATCCAGATAACCCAGGTCCCCTGTCTTAAACCATTCACCGTCATAGGACTGCGCGGTCAGTTCCGGCTGCTTGTAATAGCCATTCATCAGAGGCACGCCCCGCACCTGTATCTCGTCGTCCACGATTCTCACCTCATAGCTGGGAAGAACCAGACCGACGCTGTCCAGACGGTAGTCCTCGTTACGGTTTACCGATATGCTGGGCGAACATTCCGTGATGCCGTAGCCCTGCAGCACGACGATGCCGAAATGCTCCAGATCCTGAGCCACCTTCTCCGAGAGATGGGCGCCGCCGGATAAAATGTATTCCAGGTCCTTTAAGCAGGTATCCGCGAATGCCTTTTTTACCTTTTCCTTCATCAGCCGGTTGGGCCGCCCCAGAAAATTTTCCAGCTTCATCAGCCTGTCCGCCGCATCCCCGCTGCAGCTGTTTTTGATATAGCTCCACGCCAGCTTATGGATGGCTTCAATGATCAGCGGAACAGCGACCACCGTGTTGGGCTTAAAATAGGTCATCTCCTGGATCATGCGCTTCAAATCACAGCTAAGCCCCACTTCTATACCGCGGATCAGCGCACAGAGGACGCCGCAGGTAAACCCATAGGTATGGTAAAGCGGAAGGGTATTGAACACCTTTTTGCCGGAATCCAGCAATGTCAGCGAATCCCCCGCATTTCTTAATATTCCGTGCTGCGAAAGCATGACCGGCTTGGCCGTGCTGGTGGTTCCTGACGTATAGACAATTGCCGCCGTCTGTTCCTTTTTAGGCCTGCAAAGTTTCATCGCCTCACGGCCGCTGCCCTCTTCCACCAGCCTCTGTGTAAACTGCGCCATGGCTTCAAACTGACCGTCCGGGTCGCTGCCGGTCACCAGCAGTTTTTTAATATTGCTGTTTTCCGCTGCGATACGCCTGCCTAAAAATAACATGGAAGGGGATACGATCAGAATTTCCGCATCTGCCTGCGCTGCCATCGCAATGATTGTCTCATCCCTGTGTTCGATATCGATGCATACTGTGACTCCGCCGCTGGCCGCCACGCCAAACCATGCGGTCAGCCATTCCTGGCTGTTTTCACTGATCAGCGCCGCGTGTTTTCCGCTAAGCCCCGCTCCGCAGAGCGCTTCGCCGAATGCGAACGCATCTTCCTTCAGCTGCCGATAGCTTCTGGTATGCGCCTCTCTTTTGCGGTTATAGCAGGTGACCGCCGGCGATTCGCCGTAGCGAAGCGCTGCGTCGTTCAGGAAATCGCGGAAATTGTCATAGTATACCGTTTCTTTAGCAGGGTATTGTTTCATCCGTACGTACCTCCGTTTTATGATTCTGGTTTAAATTCCGGGTAAGTCCATTTCAATTCTTCCTTTATTTCATCATAGTGCTCCAATATATTCAAAAATACATCTACGATCTTTGGATCGAACTGACCGCCTTTCCCCCTTAGCAATTCCGCGGCCGCCTCATCAAGAGTCAGCTCGCTGCGGTACGTCCTTTTCGATGTCATAGCGTCAAATGCATCCGCCACACTTATAATCCGCGCCTCTTCCGGTATCTCCTCCCCCTTTCTGCGTGTGGGATAGCCGTTTCCGTCATAGCGTTCATGATGGCAGAGGACTATATCCGTAATATTCTGAAATGCCGCCATCACGGACAGAATCCGCTTTCCTTCCTCACAGTGTCTCTTTACTTTAGCATACTCCTCATCTGTCAGTGAGGAGTCCTTTTTCAGTATGCTGTCATCCACACCGATTTTGCCGATATCATGGAAGATGCCGGCAACTTTGATGCGTTTTATGTACTCCTCGCTTTTGCCCATCGCTTTCGCAATCATGCACGCATAGGCGGAAACGCGGTCAGAATGCCCTCTGGTGTAGATATCCTTGGCATCTACCATCAGCCGCAGCGCATCGATCATGCCCATATAATTTTCGTGTATCGCCGTATAGGCATTGCGCAGCTTCTGATTCTGACCGTCGAGCTGGCTGCGAAGCAGCATATTGCCCACGGCCGCTCCGGCCTGTTTGGCATATACCTCAAATAACTGCGCCGTCTCACTGCGGATGTTATTAACCGGGCGGATGCCCATAATGCCGTAACAGCTCTGGGATTCATCTGCAAGCGGCGCGATCATCAGCCCATCCTGCAGGATCAGCTTTCCTTCTGCTTTGCCGGATTCCTCAAAGTAGGCCGATGCCTGATCCTGTTCTGCCGCAAACAGCCCGCAGCCTCTGTACACAGGCCCATGTGCCTCTCCCATCCCATCGCTTTCCAGATAGACGAAATACTCCGCATCCCCCATATAATCCGCCAGATTTTCCATCATCAGATCCGCGGCATCTTCCCTGGTCTGTATGCTGTAAAACCGGGGAATACCATCCAGCATCTTACGAAGGCTGTCCCGGTAATTGCGGATCACCCTCATCTGACGGATGGACTTTACGCAGGATTCCACCAACAGTTCCAATTGGTCAAACCGGTCGCTCTTTTCATAATATCCCTGGATATCCAGTTCCCGTATTGTTTTTATGGGAGGGGCCATGCTCTTATGGCCGGTCAGCAGGATGATATATATATCCTTATCGAACTGCCTGACCCGGCTCACCACTTCGCTGCCGCAGATGGGGCGCATCAGAAAATCCAGCAGCAGGATATCATAATGCTGTTCGCGGATTCTCTCCACAGCGGCTACCGGATCATTTTCCGCATCCACATGAAAGCCCGCCGCTTGAAAATAAGACTGCAGGGTCAGCGTCATGATCTCATCATCGTCCACGGTCAGAATTGAAAATTCTGTCTGCCCGCCTCTAACACTACGCAAAGATGAAAGCAGAGGGCTACGGATATCTTCTGTATCTG
>OGGQ01002220.1_pt1 | contig 21961 bp, 17 predicted proteins | sample 1571191 | NCBI WGS metagenome assembly OGGQ01 (sample SAMEA2582061, study PRJEB24529) | metagenome | biome: Human gut stool | place: China | collected 2011
GTCCGCAGTGCGCGGGAGAGGCTCCGCTGCGCTCCGCCTCTCTCGCGGGCTTCGCCCTATGGAAAAACAAATGCGGAGACATCCGTCGGTGAGCAAGCTCCCCGGCGGATGTCTCCGCATTTGTTTTTCCGCACTGCTCATTGCCTTCGCGGACATTATACCCCTAACTGGTATAACTTTCAAGATAATTATATACCTCGTCTATACTCTCTGTCTCTATCCCGGCTCTTATCTTTTCTTGCTCTTCTTTGGGCAGCTTGGATATTTCTATCTCTGTCTCTAAATACATCTCTCCTGTCGCGTTGTCATATACCGCCAGTTTGCCATCCCTCTCTGTCAGGGTGTAACCTGTTTTTACCCTGTCTGTGTCGATCGTTTTACGGATGACCAGACGGTCTTCTGAAAATGACATCAGATCGTATCCTATAAAGGTGCTGTCCTCTTTCTCTGTCTGCACCGACAGCTCGTCCAGATATCGGATCAGTGCCTCCCGGTTTAATCCTAACATCGCGATCGGTATTTTTCCGGACTCCTCTGCGATGTTGTTTGTGTCCAGATCGTAAATCTCATGTATATACTGCATGCCTTCTTTTACTATGATCTCTTTGTTCGCTTCCGCAGCTACATACTGCATCTCTTTCGTTTCCCCTTCTGTCGCTTCCTTCGCACGGAAATGATCCAGAGAATAACGGTAGCTGATGTAATAAACAGAGGAAAAGACAAACACCATAGAAAATAAGCAGATAATATAACGTTTCTTCATGGCTGCTCCTATCTCGCGCTCGTGTCGCCAAATATTACTTGTTATATTATCTGCTTAATTTTTATTTTTAAACGCTTTATTTCAATAAATGTAATTTCTTAGCAATGTTTACGACCGTCTTCCCTTTCGGCATGCTGTACAGATCTACCTCATCCACGCATTTCGTCAAAAGAAGCAGCACTCCGTAGACGATCACCGCTACGATTATGGATATGACCGTCGCCAGCCAGTTGCGCTTTACAAGCTTGATGAGCAGCGTGTACACGCCAAAGGCAAAGGCTCCCATGATTAAGGAGGAGATCAGAGGCAGCACATAGTTTTTCATCATATCCTGCCTGTATTTCACATAGCGGGATATGGATATCATGTTCAGCACTACCATCGTGAGGCCAAAGGTGATGTCCGCCAGCACAACGCCCTGAATACCAAGACGGAATACCCAGAGGCAGACCGCCAGTATCACCACATGGGAAACCAGTGCGATGAACGCATTTCTGGCAGGCACATTCATGCGGTTCAGCCCCTGAAGCACGGCGTTGGTTACCGTGGACCAGGAGTACAGCACTACCGTGATGCAGCCAATCCATAACAGATTAACTGCCAGGGAGTTGTATTCATTACCCGGAAACAGCAGGTTTACGATCGGATCAGCTAACACCGCCAGGCCCACACAGGAGGGTATGGCAATCAGCATCGTAAAACGCAGGGAGGTGTTGATCCGATTTGCTACTTGAGTATGGTTTTGATTGGCTACCGCCCTGGTAAGCGCCGGGACGATGGACGCTGCCAGACCTGTCGCAAAGGAGATCGGCACATGGGTCAGCAGATGGTATTTTCCTTCATAACAGCCCCAGATACCCTGATATTCCTTCTGTGTGATCCCGACAAACTCTGTGTAATGACCGAAAATGGAGTTGTCAATCAGGGAACTGATGTTGTAAATCGCCGAGTTGAATATGATCGGCAGCAGGATCAGCACCAATGTCTTCCATACCGACAGATAGGATTCCACATGACGGCTTTTGTCCCTGCGCATCTGGCGCTTGAGCACCCTCCGGTACAGCAGGTATATCAGCATGCATAGAATCAGCGCAACCAGCGCGCCCACACCGGTGCCGACGGTGGCGCCTTCCGCGCCCCTGGCCACCGCATAGATGTCAGTATTTAATATCCGGTCCGCTTTGGCACCCTCCGCATAGAGATAATAGGCCGCCGCAATGCTGATGACCGCATTGAATATCTGCTCCACAATCTGAGATAAGGCGCTCGGGATCATCGTGCCGAGGCCCTGATAATAGCCGCGGTATACGCCCAAAAATGCCATCACCATCACAGTGGGGGACAGCATCCGGATCGCGTATTTGGCCGTGGGCATGTTCAGCGCTTTTTCCGCGAAAAATCCCGCTCCAAAGTACATCACCAGAGCCGCGCAGGTACCCACGATCAATGCGAACAGCAGCGCGCCCTTGAAGATCCGGTTGGAATCCTTGTATTTGCGAACCGCCGCCTTGGCTGCCACCATGCGGGAGACCGCAGTAGGGATGCCCAAAGAAGATATCAGCAGTACGATCGAATAAATCGTAAATGCCGCTGAGTACACGCCCATCGTTTCCTCGCCGACAATATTCATCAGTGGGACACGGTATACCACGCCGATCAGCCTGCAGATAATCGATGCAGCAGCGAGAATACTGCCCTGAATTATGAAATTAGATGTCCTTTTGCTCTTTGCCGCTTCGCTCATGCTTTCCTCATATTTTCTGTATTTTATCCTTTGTTTCATCCGAAAGCAGCCTGCCCGCGGATGACAGTACAGATCACAAAACAGTACAGCATTCCGGCCGCAGGATAGGTTTCATCCCGTCTTAGAATACTGTACTGATTTGTCTGCCGCTTCCTATAAGCGGCTGTAAGAACCGTTAATTTATCTCGTTAGAATTCTTGTCTTTGCCGATGATCGTGTCCTTTTCGTTTTCCGTAGGCACAACGCTGATGAAGGTCTTGCCCTGATTCATCGTGATCTGGTTGCCGTCCTTATCCTCAAACCGCATGGGGCCCCACTCCGTGTCCTTGATCCAGCGGATCGGGATCGCCTTGCCCTTGGTGATATAGTAGCCGTCGCCGTCAGACCATAAATCAAACTGCAGATACTGCGTGCCGTAATAGGAATCCTTTTCGCTGTACATGATGATCAGGTTATCGTAGGACAGCTGCTTGTTATCCATGGTATCGATATGTTTTGCTCCATACTGAAAACGGTAGTATAATCCGTCATCCTCATTATACTCGAAACTCGCATCGTTATACTTAAATCCCGAATATACATAATCCGCCGCAAATCCTTCCTCCAGCGTCACGGTCTCGCCGTCTGCCGCGAATTTGAAATGCTCGGTATAGGTCTCCGGAATCTCCTTATTGTAGATCTCGCGGAGGCGCGCGTACTCTTCATCTATATTCTTTATATAACCCTGCTTTTCAATGCCTGTCTCGATGCCCTTCGCGCTGGTATACGCGTTGTGCGGAGCTTTTCTGTCCGTCGTGCGGTAGTATACGCCCACGCCGCTGCCCTTCACGCCGTTTAAGTTGTTGGTGATGGGCTGGCTTAGATACAGATTCGCGTAATCGCACTGTCCGAAATGCAAATACACGGCATTCCATTCGCCTGCCAGGTATACAAAATAGGTTCTGGCGCTGCGCACAGGCCCGATCTTATCCAGATCGTCATAATTCTCAAACAGACCCATCATTCTGGTTATGGAACCTTCCACCATGCACTCGTACATGACATCCGCACGGCTGATGCCGGTCTGGGGAATCGCTGCCTGTATATTATTGATCATGATCGCGGCCGGGCGGCGGTTGCCGATCTCTGTGGAAACAACCTTGCCGGTCAGATGGCTCCTCATGGAGCCCTCCGGCAGGTCCTCCCCCGCCGGCTGCGTCTCTTCAGCCGTTTGAGCAGTGGTTTCTTCTGATTCTGTCGGTGCCTCTGTTACCTCCTGTGTGGTGGCAGGCGTCGTTGTGTCTTCGGGCAGCGACTCCGATGCCGGGGCTTTGGCACAGCCTGCCAGCATTGACAAAAGCATCGCAAGCACCAAAAATAAACTAAGCTTTTTCATATGAATCTCCTTTGCAACATTTTATCTATTGATATGCAAGATATCTAATAGCTCTCTCTGCCTGTCCTCCATCACGGCCCGCTCGTCCTCCGCCATATGGTCATAGCCAAATAGGTGGAACATGCTGTGGGCGGTCAGGAATGCCAGTTCTCTCTTCTCGGAATGGCCAAAGCTTTCGGCCTGTTCCTTCACCTTTTCCACGGAGATTATGATATCTCCCAGCAGAAGCTCTCCGCTCTCCGGATTGAAATTTTCCAGGGCATCGTCCTCCACCTGTGAGAAATCTCCAGGCGCTTCGTAGGAAATCATCGGAAAAGACAAAACGTCCGTAGGCGCATCTATCCCTCTGTAATCACGGTTGATCTCCCTGATGCCTTCGTTATCGGTCAGAGTGACGCTGACCTCCGCCTCATAGGGGCAGCGTTCATATTCCATCGCCGCTTCCACCACGGTCTTAATGATCTCCTCATATGGGAGTTCCAGCGGTATTTTACTTTCGTATTCTATCTCAATGGTCATGAGTGTTTTCCCCGTTTGCCTTCGTACTCTTCATATGCCTGTACAATCTTCTGTACCAGAGGATGTCTGACGATATCCTTATTGGTGAGGTGCATGACGCCGATTCCCTCCACCCTGCGCAGCACCTTAAGCGCCACATCCAGGCCGGAGGCCTGGTTTGCCGGCAGATCTCTCTGCGTCATATCTCCGGTGATGACCACCTTGGAACCAAATCCGATCCTCGTGAGAAACATCTTCATCTGGGCGGAGGTAGTGTTCTGGGCTTCATCCAGTATAATAAAAGCGTTATCCAGCGTGCGTCCCCTCATATAGGCGAGAGGCGCCACCTCTATAAGCCCCTTCTCAGCGTTGTGCAGATAGGTCTCCGCCCCCATCATCTCATACAGCGCATCATATAACGGCCTTAGATAGGGATCGATCTTGCTCTGCAGGTCGCCCGGCAGAAATCCAAGCTTTTCTCCCGCTTCGATGGCCGGCCGGGTCAGTATGATCCGGTTCACCTCATTGTCCTTAAACGCCTGTACCGCCATGGCCATGGCCAGATAGGTCTTGCCTGTTCCGGCCGGACCGACGCCAAAGACGATCATCTTTTCTCTTATGTGATCCACATACTGCTTCTGTCCCAGTGTCTTGGGCTTTACAGGTTTTCCGTTTATCGTTCGTGTAATCACGTCCTTGTCAATCTCCAGGATCTTATCATCCTTTTCCTCAAATGACAGGGACAGTGCGTAATCCACATTCTGCTCGGTGATGACATTTCCACGCTTGGACAGTTCGATCAGATTGGAAAATACACTCTTGGCCTTTTTTACCGCATCGTCCGGTCCGATCACTTTAATCGAACCGTCCCTGGCCACCATTGTCACATGCAGCGTGCGCTCAATCTTTTTGATAAAAGCATCAAACTGCCCGCATACATTCCTCTCATGATCCATGGGAATATCAATCATTGTTTCCATCAGACTCATCCGGTTTGTCAATCTCCTCCAGCTGCTCCAAAGTTTGTTCGGCATCGATGGGCTCGTTTACGACAATTCTGCCGGACGAGACGCAGCGCAATGCACTAGTATCTATTTTAACATTATTTTCAATAATTTGAACCCCCTTTTTCTTTAAATTTTCCTTAAAAACTTCTAACCTGTTTTGTGCAATCTGCAGGATCTCCTCCTCCGTGTACTGGCGTTCATAGGATCTGTATTCTCTGTTTTGCACAATTCCTGCATAAACTGGAAGATACAGGCTGTCTAAAAGATGTATTTGATATTCTTCTCCAACCTGGTCCCATTGTTCATACTTAGTGCGGCCCGTCGGCACAGCAAACAGGAATTCCCCTATTCGCAGATACCATTTTTTCTTCACATTGCCCGTATATACCCTTTTCTCTGCGAACGCAGGGAATTCGTCATAATATTCATAGAAAGTTTTTGCCATAATATCCGCATCCGCGCGCACAATCTGATAGCTGTCCACCTCGCCGCTGTCATTCATGACAGGCACCCGGCCCGATACCAGCAGCTGGCCTTTTGTCACCACATCCCCCGCTTTGACCTGGGGCACACCCCTTCTGGTCACAATCTCCGTAATGATGCCGTCTTTAGCCGCCACCAGGTCGCACGGATCGGAGGGTTCCTCCACCACATCCATCAGCCGGTCATTCTCACGTATATTTATGATCAGCCTGGTGCCTTTAATCTGTGCGGACACCCATGTGATCTCCCTGTACTCCAGGCGGATCAGCTGTTCAATGTCATCGCAGACCAGCTGGCCTTTTAAGATGCCGTTATGCACGCCCTTTTCATCCAGAAACTGTATCAGCGCGTCCGTGGTATAGGTGGAGTTGCCCTCAAAATGGATGTCCCAGATAAACAGAGACAGCGTATAAAGAAGTAGAAAGCACATGGCCAGTCCGATAAAAAACATTTTCCGTTTCCGGTATCTCTGTAAAAAAAAAGGAAGCCCAAACCGCTCCAGTATGATCAGCCTGGCCTTCGATTTTCGCACGAACCCTCTGGTTTTCCTGAAATCTTTGATGCTGATTTTAAATTCATAGTGGTCTTTCACATGTACGAGATCCCAGATGTCAATCCCGTTCCGGCTGCAAAGATTCAAAAAGCGCTCCGGCGAGTAGCCGGTCAGCTTTACCGTAAGACAGCCCCTCATATAAGTCCTGATCTTTCCCGCCAAAGTTACACCCGCCTCCGCCTCTAATATTCAAATCTGATATCCGTGATAAAGCCCGTAATCTGCATCTCTTCGTTGGTATAAGCCGCTATATTCAGCTCCTGGCCGACCACGGATATTTTATATTTTTTTGCCTGAATCCGGATCATCTGGTCTGTATAGTGTATCAGCCCTTTATAATTTTCTATGTAGAGGGACTGGTTTCCATTCATATAAATCTGCACAGCATCAAACAAAGCTGCTCCGCCCTTTATCATCCCTTTTGTCTATTCTATGGCAGGGGCATTTGTCCTTATGCCAAAAATACTCAGGAACTTCGGGCACAGCAGCTTATATTGTTCTTTTAGCAAATCAATAGCAATTCAGAAGGCACATCTTCCTGGCAGGCTTACTGTTTTATTTCTTCTCTCTCCAGTTTTCGTTGCGTTCCTTGCTGGAAGCGGTGGCCTTTTCCAGCTGGTAAACGATCTCACTGAAATAGCGGGCGGGCACCTGCCCCAGAAGGAACGTATTCTTTTTCGTCACTTCATCGTATACATAGCTGCCCCGCTTTACGGTGCCTGCTTTGTAAAATTTCGCTTCATAGACGGTGATCTCTTCATTTTCATCGCCGACAAAAAGGCCGGAAAATTCCAGTTCAACACCGATGCCGATGGAAGGATCCTCGCGGTAATAGGTATAGTATCCCCCCGCATCCTGGACGGAACCGCGGTACCATCCCATGCTCTGCAGTTTGCCGGACAAAGACAGGCCGTTTAAGATCTTTCCGCCAAACCTCTCTAAGGCGGCAGCGGTCATCTCCTCCTCGTCCGCTTTATAAATCGGACGGTTCAGCTGTTCAACGGACTGCTCCACCTCATAATCTTCCAGCTGCTGCTTCCATGCCTCTCGGGACTCTTCGGTCAGCTCAATGGGATGAACGAGGCCGATAGAAGCGTTTTCGGGAAGCTCATAGACATCTTCCTCCTCAGTGTTAAAGCTTCCGTCTTCCATATAGCGGAAGGTATCCGTCAGGCGGTCATCCTCATATACGCCCCAGATCAGGCTGATGGCGAACTGATGCATCACCGGATTTTTCACAAAAAGTGCCTTCCACCTATCGGCGCTCCATTTTCTTTCTGTGGAAAGAGCCTGTTCCAGACGGAGCTTCTGGGCGGAAACCGTGATCTTCATCTGCTTTTTCATCTGTTTGAACGCTTCATAGCTCTCCTTTGCCAGGGCTTCGTCGTCCTTTTTACCCGGGGCGGGAAGGTTCTTCAGCTTTTTCTCGTTATCATCGTACACCTCAATCTCAAGGGCCGGTGTCAGATATACCTTAAACTTTCTTTCGCCGTAATCAAAGATGCGGGCCATGGTTTCATCAAAACCCAGATCCGGCACAATCTTATCCTCCAGCTCCTCCCTGGTAAGGCCCAGCTGGGATGCGGCGAATTCCAGCGCCTCTCCGGCCGCCGTTTTGATCTGGCGGAATTTAAATTTTCTGGCTATGCTGTCCACGGTCAAAAGCGCGGATGGGGAATCGTTGAGCGCCAGGGCCTTTACCGCCTCCGCCGCGATCGCCCCTCTGGCATGCTGGGGCCACTCGTTGATCTGGTGGGTGAGCCTGCGCACAATCTCCTCCCCTCCGTGGACGGAGGCAAAATAGAGCACCCATTTCTTCTTGGATTCCGCACCGGCTTCCAGCCATTTATCAAACATCTCACAGGCATAAATGCCAAGCTCCCTTTTGTCGAGAGGTTCTGCCAGCCGGACGGCCTCTTTGCTGACTCCCGGGATATCCGCGCCTGCATAGCAAAGCGCTAAAGCCTGCAGATACTCTTCTGCGGCCTCTTCCCCGTTCTGCTTGTGTACACAGACAAAGGGGGTCTGATAAGCCCACTCCAGTTTTCGTTTCTTGCCGCCCTTATGCAGCTCCTTTACAAGATCTCCCAGGGAGGGTTCCCCGGCGGCAGACGGCTGTTCGCCCGCAGACGGCATACCGAGCACCGTGCCGATCAGGTCCGCCAGTTTTTTGCTCTTTTCGCTCTCAAGCGCCGCGGACAGATCCTCCCGGAAAGCATCGGCTCCCCATGCTTTCATGACCAGCACCGCCATCTCACGCTCGGCGGATTTCCTGGAACGCAGCAGGCCCCGGATATCCTCTTCCCATTCCCTGTGGCCGGAAAGCACCGCGGCAAGCAGCTCCCGCACCTGTTTGGAATTATCGCCGGCATAGCCGAGCAGCTCCTGCTTGTATTCTTCCGGCCAGTTATCCATAAATGTGATGCCAAGATACCGGCCGGTCACGCAGCTTTTCTTCGCCGCGTCAATCAGCTCCTCTGCCCCCTTTACCTTTTCCCGTCGCAGATACTTGGACACCGCATCCAGCAGGGCAGCTTTCTGTGAGTCCGAATACATCGCATCGTATACGGCGCCGGCCAGATCCAGGCGTCCTTCCATGGGAAGCCCTTCTTCCTCCAGCATTTGAAACAGCGTGGGGATCTCCTCCTCACCGTTTGTCTTGTTCGAAGCATAACGGCCGATCCGGTTTGCAAAAAAATATCCTTTCAGACTCAGACCCAGAAATGTGATGCACCTTCTGTAAAACGCATCACAGCCCACGCTCTTCTCATAATCCTCCAGCAGCCTGCTGTAACTCCAGTAGCCGTACCGTTCACCGCGGTAATCCTCTTTGTTCTGATAAAGCGTGTCAAGAGAAACGCTGCCAAGCAGATAGTCCTTGGCCAGAGGCCCTCCGGGCTGGTAACTGTCCGTCAGCTCCTTTGCGATCTTTTCCATCAGCCCGCTCTCAAGGCCTGCCGAAAGCTCTTTATAGAGGGAAGGATTTCCGGCCTTCAGCTGCTGGACCATAAATTTATAGCTGTCCATGTCCGTCTTCTTCAAAACATCTTCGTATTCTCCGGGATGCTTTGCCGACATCCTGCGAAGCGCTCCTCCCAGCTTCGCCGAAGCGCACCAGGATATGTAGTCTCCGGCCGGCACATCCAAAATGCTTTCCAGATGCTCTTCATGCTCATTAAAATATGTGCCCTGTGTGATCTGCCTGCAGGCGTTCATTGTGCCGGACAGAGAAGCGGCGGCACAGAACTTCAAAAACACTTCTAATCTGCCGGAGGCGTCCATGGCAAGGAACGCACAGCTTGCCAGCAGGCGGATCAGATAGTCGGAAGGGGCATGCGCCGTAAGAAGCGCTCTTACGGCGGCCGGGATCTCATCTGACACGGCGCCGGTTTTCAGATACTTGGTTATCAGTGATTTTTCAAAATCGCTTAAGCCGGATATCATGACCGGCACGGCATCGATCAGGGAATCCTGAAGGTATTCCGTCTTTTTTCTGACAGCATCCGCCTCACCGCCGCCCTGTCCAAACAGCTTGCCGATGCTTTTAAGCACCCCGACGCCGGCTCTGCCGTTTTTCTGATCTAAGCAGTGCAGATAGAGGGCCGCTGTCAGCAGCTGACCGTTGTTATACGCGTTCTGGCAGCAGTCGAAGGCTTCCAGAAATACATCCGGATCTTTTTTCCCCAGGGTGAAAAGTTCGCTCATAAAATTAGCGTTTAACAGATTCTCATTCCACGCCACCGCTTCAATCACCATAGAGGCTGCGGCGGCCGGTCCGACAAGCTCCTTTACCTTAGGAAATCCGATACGGTTTATCTGATAGGTTTCATAAGAAACATAAAAGCTGGTGGAACCGCCCACCGCAAACAGGAAGCGGATGTATCGGTCCAGCTCCTCTTTTTTTCCTCTCTTCTCACAGCGCTCCACATAGGATTTGCTTATCAACTGCTGCTCCCTGGTGAGTTTGGAAAAATCCTGTTTTTCCATCCGGCTTAGCAGCTCTGCATCTTCCGGCTGTGAGCAGTCCATCCAGGCCTGCGCCCTCTTTCGGTTTTCCGCGCTCAAACACAGCGCATCCAGTGTTTCATCCAAATGTCCGCTTCTGTCCTGATCAAGTCTCATTTTCTCTTCCTCCATTTGCTGCCTTATAGAATTCACAGGCACTCTCGTAATCCATTCTGCGCATGCACAGCTTCAGATACTCATTAAGCTCGCACACACGGTCCATCACCGCCGACTCGCCATGCAGCACACGATGTCTCTCAAGCGACAGCGCCTGATGGATTTCTCTGAAATTCTTTTCTGCCTCGTGCAGTCCCAGACGTGCGGCGATTCCCGCCATCTCCTTAAGCCTGTCCAGCGTTTCCTGTCGGACCGAGGAAAATCCGCACTGCAGCAGATCCGCCAGGATCCGCTTCATCTCTTTGATCCATTCATCCATATTCCGTCACCCCACCCGTTGATTTTCCGCTGTATCATCCTTCCGTAAGATCGAAATAATCCACCGGATACATCTTCATATGCCCGTCCTTCAGGTATAAGCGCCCGACAAAGGCCGGCAGCGCATATTTCTCCTCCTGCAGCCTCTGGCTTAGCTTCTCCAGAGTTTTTATGACCGGATCTTCCTCCTGGCTGTACCTCACCTCAATCTCCAGCACACGTCCCATCAGATCCTCTAGCTCCATGCAGAAGGTCTGGCGGATGGAATCAAACTGCGATCCTCTGCACCGCGCCGGAAGCACCACAGCCAGATGCTCCTGCTTACTGCCGGAATCCTCCTCAAACGTCCCCTTAAGCAGCGTCAGAAAGTCTCTGTCTATACGGCTGTTCCAGAATTCACGCGTAAAAGGCTTTACGCCCACGATTTCCGCCTTGGTTTTGCTGCCGGAAGAGATGCGGCCGGATTCCGTCACGCTCGGATCCTTTAAGACAAACTCAAGATCGGTGATCTGTTCCAAGCTGCAATTTAACTCCCACGGCGCCGGCGCACTTCCCGCAGCCTTCGGGGAAATCTTCCGGTTATCATAGAATACGGGCCGCGTGTCCGTATAGGTATACCATCGGCCGGTATCCTTTTCCATAAAATAATAGGTGTATCCCGCATAACCGCTCTTGCTGCGGAAATATCTTCTGCCCATCCCCATCAGATGAAGGTCGGGAACCGGAAGATATTCCTCCCGAAACGAACCGGCCAGCCGGCCGATCTGTGCTTCATCCTCACACTCCTCCAGCAGGCAGGCACGCCGGTAAAGCGCGGTGATCCCATCCAGCAGCCCTTCCTCCGTAAATGACGCCTTACGCCCGAAATAGCTGCGGTATTCCTCCGCCAGCTCACGAAAAGCTCTCTCAAAATCCGGAAGACTGCAGTTATGGCTGATCACAGCCATCCTCTCCATCGTCTCCGGAATGTCCGCGCTACTTCTGGCAAGGCCGTTGGACATAGCCTCTGAAAGCAGCTGTTTTGCGGCAGCCGCAGCTGCTTTCATCTGCTGCACATCCCATTTTTTTCCGTCCTTTGGCGTATCGCTCAGTTCCTCAAGCGTAAGGATGCCGGACTGCAGCTGGTAGGCCAAAAGAGCGGCGGCCTTATGTTCACAGAGCCTGCTGCTGTGGCAGCTGCAGGAAGAGTAGTCTAACGGCTCCAGAAGCTTTACCGTCACCTGCTGCCATGGAAAACGCACGGTGAGTATGGATGACTCTTCGATTTCAGGCTTAAATCCGGTCTGAAGCCGGATGAGAAACGCCGCGTATTTCCGGCTTCCCATGGCCTTTTTTATCTTGTCCAGCGGGAAGCGCTTTAACGATTCCCATCGCTCCGCAGGCCCTTTCTGCACCGCAGCGCCGACATCCTTCTCTGCCCGCTCCGGGTCCGCCGCGCCGGCATCCTTCTGTATCCGCTCCGGATCCGAAGCTTCGGTACCTCCCTGTACCGGCCCGGGATTTTGGGCCGCCTCTCCCTCTTCCTGCATATCCTGCTTCTTCAGCCAAAGAATGGCGGTGACGATATGCCTGCAGATGCTTCGGGAAGGACAGCTGCAGGTGCTCTCTCCAAGGGGAGCCTTAATCAGGCAGACCGCGTCCGAAAGCGTGACCCTCGCGTCCTCTCCCTCAAAGCTCACCGCAGGCGAAGCCTGCTCCAGATCCTTATATGCTCTTTTTACGGTTCCTTTATTGGTCAGGCCAGCCAGATAATCGTCATCTGTCCGCCTGATCAGCTCCAGCAATGCGCTCATTTTCAGTCTCTCCTGCTATTTGATCACGGTTCCCATCCAGTCCGCAAGCTGCGCCGGAGTCATCGCCGCGACATAAGCCCCCATGGCGGCCAGGTCTTCCGCAATTTTCCGGTTGTAGGAAGGATTCGCCTCCATATCCAGAGCGGTCAGCGCGATCAGCTTCGCCCCGCTCTCAATGATGCCCCGGCACACTCCGTACAGCGCTCCCGCAGGACCGCCTTCGCAAAGATCCGATACCAGGACCACCATCGTGCGGTACGGATTTTCAACCAGTGTCTCACAGTAAGCTAAGGCCCCTGCAATGTTGGTGCCGCCGCCCAACTGCACGCTCATAAGCGTCGCCACCGGATCGTCCATATAGCCGCTAAGGTCCACCACCTGGGTGTCGAAGATCACCAGCTTTGTATCAAGCATGGGCAGCCTGGCAAAGATTCCCGCCATGATCGCGCTGTGGATCACACTGTCCAGCATGGAACCGCTTTCGTCCACCGCGATCACCACCCGCCATTTATTAAATTTCCTCACCCGGCTGTTGAAGTATACGTTTTCCAGGACAAGCCTCTTTTCCTGCGGATCGTAATGGGAAAGGTTTTTACGGATCGTCCGTTTGATATCCAGGTTTCTGGCCGATTTGACCTTGCTGTCGGCATTGCGGTCCAGCCGGCCGAGAACCGATCGCCGGATATCCTGCTCCAGCTTCGCCGTAAGCTCCTCCGCCACCTGACGGACGATTCTCCTGGCAGATTCCAACACCTCGCCCTTCATCAGATGCTTCATCTGCATAATCGTCTTTAGCAGCTCCTGATTGGGTTCCAGCTTCTCCAGGACCTCCTTATCCGTCAGCAGTTCCGTCATATGGTAGGTCTCCAGCGCATGGCGTTCAAGTACCTCCACCGTTTCCTTCGGAAACAGTGTGCGCACTTTTGTGATCCAGGAAGCCACCGTCAGGCTGGAAGCGCCGTTACCGCCTTCTCTGCGCACATCCTCTCCGTTTTCTCTGGAGTATAGATAATCCAGAGCCTCCTCCATATCCATAAAATGCAGCTGCCCCTCACCGGAAAATCCGATCTGTTCCTTCGCGTGCTTTCCGAGTATCAGGCGCCATTTATTCAGTTCGTTATCCGGCATAACCCTGCTCCTTCAGTTTTGATGCGGCCCACCGATCCAGCCGTTCGCCGTACTCATACAGAGCCGGAGGGATTTCGGGCCCCTTCATCAGATCCTTACCGGTGCTGCCATGCAGCCCCGCGGCCTTGGCGGCGATCCGGTCCGTTTCCATCGGAGTAAAATATCCGAAGGCCATGCGCAGCTCCGGCAGCATCGCCATAAATTCCTCAGTATCCAATAGCTTCAAAAGCTCATCGGTCATCTTCACAAAGGAATCGCCCACCAGCACCAGATCTCTGGCGGTGTAAAACAGTCCCCTTAAGAACTTAGCCGCCTCCATGAGCTTTTCTCTGGTGCCGCGTATATAGCCTGAAAATACATGTTCCACCTGCTTCTGCCAGGACGCGTCATATCCGTACAGCAGTCCCAGAACCGTTCCTTCCAGGCCCGGATGAATCTGCGGATCCTCAAGCAGCTGCTCAAAGGCCGCAATCAGTATACCCTGTTCCGAACGAAACGATTTCCTGCCTGCGGTCTGATAGAGGGCCGTGCATGCCTTCATGCAGTCCGTCTGCTGTTCATCTTTGATCGCGGCCATGGCGGGCAGCAGCTGTACGATCTTCCGGAAAACATCCCTGGTCATCGTCTCCAGCTTCAGGTGTCCCGTCTCTTTATACAGATCCTCCAGCTCCAGCAGCGTGTTTAAATGGCCAAAGCCGTAGACCAGGGAAAAGAAATCCCCGTCCTGCGTCACCAGCTGCGCCACCTTATCCATGAGTCGGCCGGTCCGATCCTCCAGTCCCATGAGAAAGCAGCTGACTAACAGCCCCGCCGCCTCCTCCAGGCCCTGCGCCTCCTCCATACGCCTACCGAGCAAATTCATACATGCCTCCGGCAGCACGCCGCCGGATACCGAATGGTCGATCAGGACCGCCACCACCTGGCTGCTCCATTTATATTTCCAGGTTTCCCGGATCAGGCTCCGGTCCTTTTTCGTGAGCAGATCCGGTCCCCTCACCTTTTTGGCGAATCCGGTATCCAAAAACTGCATCTGATAAAAGAACTCGCTCATTCGGCGGTGGCGGTCCGAAGCGAATATCTCCAGCACCGTTTCCTGCTCCAATGCCGTGTGGATCTTTAGGCCAAAGGTCCTGCACTGTCTTTCAAAATCCTGTACCAAAGGCGGCACCTGCGCTCCCGCACAGAGCTGTCCCACCGCATCTCCGGTCACCGCCTCCTGAAGAAATGCCAGCGGTTCACCGGTGGATGCATTGCATTCGCCCTTCACAAAGGCGCTAAGAACGCTGTCTTTTAACTCATAGAGGCCGGGCTCCCTCTTATCCCGAAGCGCGGCCAGCCCTTTGGCCATGGACAGCGCAATGATTTCATCATAAGAGGAAAGGGAACCGTTCTTTCTCCTCACCTTTTTCCCCGTCGCAACCAGCAGTTCCAGCACCGCCTCTTCATAGGCGCCGCGGACGCTGCCGGCGGATACTTCTCTCTCCGTGCACAGCCTCCACACGCTGTGGTAAAATCCCGGCGCCTGCATGCCGCTGGCATAGCCGTTTAATGCATCCGCCGCTTCCATGGAATATGCCATCGGATAAATGCCCTGATCCTTTTCATCCAACTTATGAAGGGGCAGCGGATCCTCCTTTTGTGCTGCGGTCGTCCGCTCATACAGCCCCTGCGTATGAAATCCTCCGGTCACGACCAGCACGCGTTCGTATTTTTGTGCAGCTTTAAGAATCCTTTCCGACATATACTGCTCGCGCACCAGGCACCCTTCCGCTTCCAGCTCCTCTTTGGGGCTGTTTTCCCGGGACAGGCAGCAGTAGACCAGCATCTGGCGAACAAATTCTTCCGTGGTTTTATACAGCCCTCCGATTTCAAAATACTTTTCCCAGAATTCATCAAAATCCCGAAGGCCTGTTTTTTCACAAAGCATGGTAAGATACCGACTCCGGCTAAGAAGATAATCGTCATTGTAATTATTCTTCTCTTCCTTCTTTAACATGCCGTGTCCATCGGATGTATGGATCAGTATTTCCGAATAAGGCAGATCGATAAAAGCGGCCGGGATCTTTAAGGCCTCGGCCGTCCTTAAGGCCACCAGCTCCGGGGAGCAGTCGAGAAACGGGTAATAGCATTTATACTCCTCTTTTTCCTCTCCCACCAGGCCCAAGCTGTCTTTGTAAGAATAATAGACGGCAAACGGCGCTTTCGTATCTTTATTTACGAAGACCGGTATAAGGCCGTTGGCATTTTCCGGCCCTTCCACCAATATGCACTGCGGAGCGTAGGATTCGATCGCCTTTTTAAGATGGAATGAGCAGGCTGGGCTGTGGTGGCGGACCGGAAAGAACAGTATCCTCTGCCCGTAATCAAAGGGGATTACCGCAGATATTTCCTCGCCTCGTAGTATTCCTTCCATATGCCGCCCTCTCTACTTCCTTTATCACGGATCACCGTATTAAAATAACTTTTCACCTTTTCCAGATCATCCTTCGTCTCCTTGCGGACCGCGCCGGTCAGGTTCTGAACCAGGCATCCCACATCCATGGCGCTGTCCCCGTAATAATATGCGGTCATCATGGTCTGATAGTACACGGATACGGCTTCCGCCGTGCTCATCACAGCGGCCGGAGTGTCGATGCGGTGCCCATAGGAGGATATGCCCTCCCGCAGCTCATGATAGGTGGATGCCAGAAGCTCCGCCACATCCTCATCCACGGGCATATCGATATGGCTGTCCGCCGCCAGCTGGGAAACCTCGCTGATGATGATCTGTTTTTCCAGCGCCACATCCCGGACCGGCATCACCGTCTCGAAGTTAAACCGGCGCTTTAAGGCGCTGCTCATCTCATTGACGCCCTTATCCCTGGTATTGGCCGTGCCGATCACATTGAATCCCGGTCTCGCAAACAGCAATCCCTCATCCCCCAGTTCCGGCACATTGAGCACCTTATCACTCAATACGCTGATCAGGCTGTCCTGAATCTCAGCCGGCGTTCTGGTGATCTCTTCAAAGCGGGTGATGATGCCCCTGTCCATCCCGATATACAGCGGCGACGGCACCAGCGCCTCCCGCACCGGCCCCTTAGCCAACAGGAGGGCATAGTTCCAGGTATATTTGATCATGTCCTCTGTGGTGCCTGCCGTTCCCTGGATCGTGTTTGTGCTGGTGCCGCTGATGGCGGCGCTCAGCAGCTCGGACAGCATGGTCTTAGCCGTTCCCGGCTCTCCCACCAGCATCAGGCCGCGGTTTCCGGCCAGCGTCACAATACAGCGCTCCACCAGGGCGTCGTTGCCTAAATATTTTTTTTCGATATGTATTTCTTCCCCTTCATATACCAGCGGCTCTCTGCTGCCGAGTATAAATGTCCGCACCGCTTTGGGCGAAAGCTTCCAGTTCTCCGGCCGCCTGCCCGTATCGCAGGCGGCCAGCGCTTTAAGCTCCTTCCCGCAGCGCACCTCCACCGGCGGTTTGATTTGTTTTATCTCTTCCATCCTGTTCTCCTTTTTTATGTCACCTCAAAGGTTGACGATTTGCACACACTTCTCTGTTCTTTTTCAATTGCATCTGGGATAAATGCTTCATTTTCTGTCTATTTTACCATACTTTTCTCTTTGTGGAAATCTGTAATGGGATTGGCAGAAAAATTTAAGAAATTCGAAGTCACTGTTCACGGTTGTCGTAAACCTACCGCGAATGACAGAGCAGAGTATGGTCCTCATAGGGACGCGCTCTCGCTCCGTGAAGCGCGCAGCGGTTCTAACGCTGCAAACTACGCAGCGAAAGAACCGGCGGGCTTCAAGGGATCCCTATGAGGACCATACTCTGCTCTGTCATTCGCTGCTTTATCGGCAGCCGTGAACAGTAACAATTCTAAGTACTCCTTGATGAGCGGTTTGACAATTCTGCATGCTGATAGTAGAATAAAATAAGTTTTGGCGTATAGGAGGAAGATCCGATGTTAGAATGTGCGCTTTGCAATTTAACTCCCCAAGATAAAAAATGGATGCTTTATGAAAATAACGATTGGATAGTATTTCTTGCGGACAAGCAGGATTATATAGGAAGATGCATGGTGGTCTGCCAGGAGCACTGTCAAAGTATATCTGATTTGAATATAGAGCAATGGATTTCGTTAAAGGTGATTATGTCCTCACTTGAACAAATGCTAAAATCCGAGTTGGGTGCGACAATGTTTAATTGGTCATGCCTGATGAATGACGCTTATAAGGCAGATTGCGCCTGTCCCCACGTTCATTTTCATATGCGTCCCAGATACGCCGAACCGGTCATTATTAAGAATCGTGAATATAGGGATGATGAGTTCGCACACCATTATGATAATAAGAAGCCGGCACAAATAACAGACGAAGCTGCGGACTTTCTCTTTGCACAGTTAAAAGAGAAGATATCTTTATACTTTAGCTAAGTGAACATCGCTGCTGCTTTATCGGCAACCGTAAACAGTAACCGTTGGACGTTACGGTTATTGCAATTGCCCCCCAATATACTTGCGCATCGGACAAAATACCCTTATAATGATAGAAAAACAAATAGAGGCGGTGAGGATCATGTGTCATAGATTAAGATTGACAGAAGTTTTACTCCATGCAGGGCCAGCAGATTGTCACGCCGCTTGCATGGAGTAAAAAGGCGTTACATGCCGGCTTTGCGACTTGAAGATACGATAAAATCTGTATTCAAGGAGTGAGTGGCATGAAATATTATAAAGCAGAGCTGGTTCTCCCTGACAGTCTGGTCAGAGAGCTTCAGCGGTATGTTCAAGGGGGTTATCTCTATATCCCCTCCCAAAAGGACGGGCGCCGCAAATGGGGCGAGCTGTCCGGTTCACGGGCCGAGTTAAACGAGAGGAACGCGCGGATACGGCAGGATTACGCGGACGGAAGCTCGGTGGATGAGCTGGCCGAAGCCTATTATCTGTCGGTGCATTCGATCAGAAAAATAGTATATGAAAAGTGATAAAAAAGCCTGATAACAGCAGATTTATATGTTGTTACAGGCTTTTGTTATTTCATTTTCAAATTCATGATCAGTAAAAAACAGTTCTGTCATAAAGATTCTATTGCATCAGGAAGCGCCGCCGCGTATTCTTTGATTAAAGTTCCGCTGAAGGAAAGGGGGATATTTATGCTGTGTATTGACCGCATTCCATGCAAAGTCATTATTCGGACAGACTTGTATGGAAGCAAGAATATGTTTTATCTTTAAGTTACTATCAATTTTGTCCGATAAGACTTTGCGCCTCATACTGCATCCAGAGCACTCTGAAATTCATACGAGATAAAGAAGGGCAAAGTCATGAAAACGATTCATCATACGTTCAAAGGATTACACACATTCGTCCTCTTATGGGCGACGCAGGCCTTTTCCGCACTGGGCAGCTCTATGACGAGCTATGCGCTGGTGATCTGGGCCTATCAGCAGACCGGTTCGGCGCTGTCCACCTCTCTGCTCACCATCTGTTCCTATGCACCTTATGTGCTGTTAAGCATTTTTGCAGGCGCTTTAAGCGACCGATGGAACAAGAAGTTTACCATGCTGGTATGTGACAGTTTTGCCGCCGTAAGCACGGCCGCCGTTTTGCTGCTGCTCTCTTCCGGACGCCTTATGATCTGGCATCTGTATCTGCTCAACGGCTTAAACGGTATCATGAATACGCTGCAGCAGCCCGCCTCAGACGTGGCGGTCAGCCTCTTGACCCCGAAAGAACAGGTCCAGCGCGTCAGCGGCATGCAGTCTTTTTCCAACTCGCTGGTCACCATTCTGACTCCGGTCATCGCCTCCGCCGTTTTTTCCTTCTTCGGCATGTCCGCTGTGATCGCTTTTGACCTGATCACATTCGCGGCTGCCTTTCTGTCGCTGGCTTTTTTTATTAAAATACCGGAAGCCGCACTCCTTGCTTCAAAGAAGAAGGAATCCGTATGGCGTCTGGCTAAGGAAGGACTGCATTACCTTAAGAAAAACCGCGGCATATTGGATCTGATTCTGTTTTTAGCAGCGATTAACCTGACCGCATCCATGTATAACGCCGCACTGCCCGCCATGCTGCTGTCCAGAAGCGGAGCAGGCCAGCTGTCTTTAGGCATGGTGAATACCTGCACAGGGCTGGCCAATCTGACAGGCAGCATACTCGTTTCCCTTGCGGCGCAGCCTAAAAGCCGCGTGCGGGTGATCTGCAATGCGCTGCTGTTTTCCATGAGCACTGAAAACTTTCTGCTGGCTTTCGGGCGCAGCAACGCGGTCTGGTGCCTGGGCGCCGTATCAGGGTGGATTTTTATTCCCTTTATGAACGCTAATATGAACGCGCTGTTCCGCTCCCGCATTCCGATCGAAATCCAGGGACGGGTATTTTCCGTCCGCAATACGCTCCAGTTTTTCACAATTCCGTTGGGTTATCTGCTGGGCGGTGTTCTGGTGGATAAGGTGGCGGAACCATTTATGGCGGGACAGGCTAAGGGCAGCCTGCCGGCGCTGCTGTTTGGAACCGGCAAAGGATCAGGCGCCGCGCTGCTGTTTTTCCTCTTAGGGTTCATCGGCATCTTCACCTGTCTGTCCTTTCGCAGAGATCGCCATATATGGGAGCTGGAAAGCAGCTGACCGCAGTCTGTAATATGCGTCATCCCTCCGCATTCAGAGCATGCGCTGCTCTGTGTTCTTTGCCAAGGAGCCTGCAGGTATAGACGATCACAGCAGCTGACAGAAAAAATGTCAGCGCATCTGATACCGGCATCGAATACAGCACGCCGTCCAGGCCGAAAAACCTCGGCAGCAGCAGTGCAAATCCCACACCGAACACCACCTCACGCACCATGGACAGCAGCGTGGAGATCAGCGCTTTACCCAGCGACTGCAGATAGATAAAGGTAGCCTTATTCACACACGCAGGGATGATCATGCACAGATAGATGCGAAACGCTTTCACCGCAAATTCCGTATAGTAAGCACTCTCGTTGGCGGCACCGAAGACAGCGATCAGCTGTCCCGGCAGTACCTCCACTATAAACATCGCGGCAGCCCCCACCAGGGCTTCCGCAGCCAGCAGGCGGGTGAACAGGCTGCGCGCCCGGTCCTTTCTGCCAGCTCCGATATTATAGCCTACAATCGGGATACAGCCTGCTGCCATCCCCACCACTATCGAAATGACGATCTGAAAAAATTTCATAACGATTCCCACCACCGCCATGGGGATCTGAGCATACTCGTTCTGTCCGAATATGGGATCTGCTGCGCCATATCTGCGCACCATATTATTGATGGCGGCCATCGCAGCCACGAGCGAGATCTGGGACAGGAAGCTGCAGATTCCGAGGGATAAAAACCGCCTGATCAGCCGTCCCCGCAGACGAAAACTCGTCTTTTTCAGCCGGACGGCTTTCATATGCAGCAGGTAATAAACGGACAGCGCTGCAGTCAGCACCTGGCCGATCACCGTTGCCACCGCAGCCCCCATCATGCCCCAATGGAATGCAAAGATAAAAATCGGATCCAGTATAAGGTTGAGCGCCGCACCGGCCAGCGTGGAGAGCATGGCAAATTTGGGACTTCCGTCGGAACGGATGATCGGGTTCATCGCCTGGCCGAACATATAAAACGGGATTCCTATCGTAATGTACAGAAAGTATTCTTTGGACTGCACAAACGTTTCTTCATTGACACTTCCGCCGAACATGGTCAGGATCGGGTCCCGGAATATCAGATACAGCGCCGTTATAACTGCGCTTAAGAGGAGGCAGAGCACGATAGCGCTGCCAATCCCTCTGTGCGCATTTTCTTTCTCTCCGGCACCCAGGCTGATACTCACAAAAGCACAGCATCCGTCTCCGATCATGACCGCCACAGCTAATGCCACCACGGTGAGGGGAAATACAACCGTATTGGCCGCGTTGCCGGTTGAGCCCAGATAATCCGCGTTAGCGATAAAGATCTGATCCACAATGTTATAAAGCGCCGCAACCAGAAGTGAAATGATGCAGGGCACTGCATACTTTCTCATCAGCGTTCCGATCTTTTCCTTTTCCAGAAAAGCATTTACATATTGCTCATTCATTTGAGTAACCTCCTAATATGGCTTTAAAAATAGGAACGTGTGCCCGCCGGGCACATGAAAAAGAATCCCGCTCGCGGGATTCTCCGCCTGCGGCGGGTCGCCCTGGCGACATAA
>OGGQ01002225.1_pt1 | contig 21945 bp, 18 predicted proteins | sample 1571191 | NCBI WGS metagenome assembly OGGQ01 (sample SAMEA2582061, study PRJEB24529) | metagenome | biome: Human gut stool | place: China | collected 2011
CCATTTTTCGGAACACGAAAAACTCCAATGCCCTCAACAGGCTAAAGCCCATACACAGAAAAGCCCGCCCGGAACCGTTTCCCCGAAGGGGGACGGCCCGGACGGGCTTTTTATCCGTTCTGTCTACAGTTTGGAATATCCGTAGGGATTGATCAGGGCATCCAGCTTCTGTCCTGCTTTGCAGATGGGACAGCTGCGGTAATCCGTATACTGATAGTCCGGAATATCTCTTTTTCCGAACACAGCCTTTACCGGGATGCCGTTGACTTCCTCCAGCGTACTGAACACCGCGGAAATCACCTGCAGAATTCCGCCGTAATACTGGATACTCTCAATGGCTTTATTGACCGTAAGACCTGTGGTAACCGTGGAGGTCAGCAGAATCACGTTCTTTCCCCTCAGCATCGGATAAAAGTTCTCACGGAAAATCAGCTGGCTGTTGCTGTTGTATTCCGGCCGGATGATATAGATGGTCTTGTGCGCGTTCATGGAAAGGAACCCGCTCTTGGTCAGTTCTTCCGCCAGAAGCGTTCCGATGACTTCTGTGCCTTCGATGCACACGATGGTATCCACCACCATATCGTACAGATACATCTGAGCCAGTGCCCTTGCGATTTCCTGCCCCTCGCTGACCCGGCTCTTTATGGTGGTCAGATCAATGTAATAATTGGTGTGCGCATGGTTGGTGGCAAAATGTCCCTTTACCACCTTGATCGGCACATGAACACCCGGCGCCATGATCTTCTCGTACTTCATCTCCATAATATGCCCCCTTCTCTTATTTTTCACGGACCTTTTATGCAGTTCCATTATACTAAAATTTCAGGGGTATCTCAAGGAAATTTTACACAATTAGTTTAATTTTTTATTAAAATCAGACTGATTCTTCTTAACGGATGATTACATTGGGATAGATCCTCTCCATCCTCTGATCCGGGAACCGCTCATCCAGCCAGGAAGACACTCCGCCCTCTTCCGTGACTGCAGCTCCGGTATTTCTGTCCACATACCGGATCAGTGCCATGGAGGAGACCACCATATTGACCGCCATGAAAACCGTCAGAATCCAGGTCAGGATTTTTCCTGTGCGGACAGGAATTCTTTCGATCCAGCCGGAAAATACGGGATAGAGAAATTTCATCCAGACCACGGCCGCAATTCCCCAGAAGAAACAGTACAGAAGATTGATCCTGCCTCCCAGGTTGAACGGAATGGCGCTGTAGTCCCAGAATACGGTGCCGAAAACCTTCTCGGTAAACACACTGCACAGGTATTCATAGGCACCGCCCAGGAATGTGCCTGCCATGAAAATATACCGGTCCTCTTTCTGGTAAAAACGGTACAGCATGGCTGTAAGAAGTACCACTCCCATACCCCAGACAATGCTGAAGGGGCCCCAGACCACACTGCTGCGGCTCATCCATACTCCGGCGCTGACCCGGCAGAAAATGGTCTCCGTCACATCTCCCAGAAACGCGCCGATGAAAAACAGCCAGACCAGTTTATAAAAGCAGCAGCCTTCCGCAAAAACCAGTCCGGTCCCGGCTGCCGCCTGCTGCTCATGGCGGACAGCGGGGGCTCTGAAAAGCCGCCTCTGAATCCGGTCAAAAATTTTTCTTCCGATTCTGGCCGACAGGGCTCTCAGACCTCTGTTTACTTCTTCCAGATGCCTGTTTTCCGGCATTTTCCACCGGAATGCCCCATAGGTTCCTGCCATATCCGCCAGAATCAGGAGGCAGAGAACCAGAAGAGACACCTTTCCTGCAATTTCCGGAAGAATCCGGATCAGCATCAGCACCAGCGGATGAAGGAATTCCAGAATCAGAACGGAGCCCGCGCCCCAGAGCACCGCCATCTGCAGAGAAACGTATCCGTCAATGCTGAATCTGTGCGAGGAATAATCCCACCATCTTCTTCCGAACAGGCGCTCCAGGATATGTCCGGACACAAACTGAAGAAATGACGCCACAATGGCGCAGGCCAGGAATTCAAAGACATAATTTCCCCTGAGTTCGGTAAACGCCGCAGCCATCCAGACCAGCGCCAGACCGTACAGAGGGCTCCAGGGCCCGTTCAGCGGACCCGGATTCACAAATTTCTGCTGCTTCCAGGAATATATGCAGACTTCCAGTATCCATCCTCCGATGGAATACAGAAAGAAGCAGCAGAGTGCTTCATACAGTGTCAGGTTCATCGGTTTCAGCCCTTCCCCTTTTCTCTTTCATGTTTTTCCTTAGTACGCCAGAATCTCATGGCCGTTTTCCGTCACCAGCACCATGATCTCCCACTGGGCCGACGGTTTTCCGTCCTCCGTGTAAATGGTCCATCCGTTGGAATCGTCCACAAAGATCTCATCGGTCCCCATATTGACCATGGGTTCAATGGTAAAGACCATGCCAGGTGCCATTAACATCTCCGTTCCCTTTCTGGACACATAGCTGACAAACGGGTCTTCATGAAACTCCAGGCCGACACCATGTCCGCCCACATCCCTCACCACGGTATATCCGTGTTTCCTCACATGGTCATGGACTGCCTGCCCCATGTCGCCCAGATATCCCCAGGGCACCACTTTTTCCAGCCCTTTATCCACCGCTTCCCTGGCAACACGCACCAGTTTTTCCGTTTCCGGATCCACATTCCCGATGAGAAACATTCTGGAAGAATCGGAAAAATAGCCGTCCAGAATCGTGGAAACATCCACATTGATAATGTCTCCGTCCTTCAGCACCACATCTTCCGACGGGATCCCGTGGCAGACCTGTGCGTTGACAGACGTGCACACACTTTTGGGAAATCCTTCATAATGAAGCGGCGCCGGAATTCCGCCGTGAGCCGTGGTGTACTCATAGACCCAGTGATCGATTTCCTGGGTGGTGATCCCTGCCCGGATCCGTTCCGCCACGTAATCCAGCACCGCAATGTTCAGTTTTCCGCTTTCCCTGATCTTTTCGATCTGAGCCGGTGTCTTGATGATCCGGTGGGACGGAACTTCATGGCCGGAAAGCCGGGCTCTTCCCACCTTTCTGTCAAATTCCATATGGCAGTCCCCATATTTTTTTCCGCTGCCGCACCAGCACGGGTCTTCTTTTCCGATCTTACGAAGCATACCTTTCTCCTCTTTTCCTTCTATCTATGTTTTTTCAGATACACAAGTGTATCCGGTTCTGACCTCTCTTCTGAATATTCATATCCCAGTGCCCGGAAATCCCTGAGTTCCTCCGGATCTTCCACCTTCCGTTCCGCCATGAACCGGACCATCTCTCCCCGGGCCATTTTGGCCTCCGTGGCTTTCATCTTTACTTTCCCGCCGGATTCCTGCCCGAACACACAGGTAACAAACCTGCATTCCGGCGTCAGATACGGTTCCACCGCCCTGCTGTATTCTCTGGAAGCAAGATTCAGAAGGATCCGGTTTCCATTCTCCGTCTGCTCCTCTTCCATCAGCGTACAGAACAGCCGGTCCCCCCAGAACTCATACAGATTTCCGGTACCGTCCGCGGAAAGCTCCGCCTGCATCTCCAGCCGGTAGGGAACCACCCTGTCATCGGGCTTTAACATCCCGTAAAAGCCGCTGAGAATCCTCAGGTGTTTTTTCACATACTCCCACTGGTCCCCGGAAAACAGATGGGGAGCCATATACTGGTACTGGATTCCCACGTAGGAAAGAAGCGCCGGAGACATGGCCCGTTCCGGTTCCATGGTCCTCAGTCTCAGGAAATTCTCACGGGTGATTCTGTCACTGGCTTTAAAAAGCAGCTTCAGTTCCGCCTCATCCATGGCCTTCAGACACTCCAGAAGGCGCTCTGTTTCTTTCAGGAATCCGGGCAGGCCGCCCGGTTCAAACAGGTCTGTCTGTTCCTGCATTTTCTTGGCCGGCGAGATCAGTATCTTCATGGTTTCTTCTTTCTGCTCCTTGCGTATTGTTCTGATCTTCTATATAATACAGGTATGTCTGTTGTTTGTCAAACCATGCAGAGAGGTGAACGAAAATGAAAGTATTGATCACTGGATTTGATCCTTTCGGCGGAGAAACCATCAACCCCGCCTGGGAAGCCGTGAAGCTCCTTCCGGACCGGATCGCCGGAGCAGAAATCATCAAATTGCAGATTCCCACCGTAGTGGGAAAATCCATCCATAAAATCCACGAAGCCATGAAGCAGGAGAACCCGGATCTGATCATCAGCATCGGACAGGCCGGCGGCCGTTTCGGCGTGACTCCGGAACGGGTGGCCATCAACGTCACCGACGCCAGGATCCCGGATAATGAAGGAAACCAGCCCATTGACGAACCGGTTTTTGCAGACGGGCCTGCCGCATACTTCAGCAGCCTGCCGGTAAAAGCCATGGTACAGGCCATTAAGGATGCCGGATATCCTTCGGTGCTTTCCAATACCGCCGGAACCTATATCTGCAACCATGTGATGTACGGAATCCTGTACTGGATCGAAAAAGAGTTTCCCAATGCCAGAGGCGGTTTCATCCATGTGCCCTATGCCGCTTCCCAGGTGATCAATAAACCGGCAACGCCGTCCATGTCCATCGCCGACATTGCCGCATCCCTGGAAGCTGCCGTGGGCGCCGCCGTGGAAAATCAGAGCGATATCCGGGCCGTGGGCGGAGAAATCCATTAAGGCTCTTTTCTGACGGTGCCCGGATCAGGACAGAACCGGACACGGAATCTTCCGGACGCACAAACTGCCGCTTCCGCAGTCATCCCGCGGAAACGGCAGTTTTTTTCTGCTCCGTGCTTTCTTTTTTTCTTTCCGGCCTCTCCCTGCAGTGTCCGGTTTTCTCCCGACATCATGGAGCCGTTGTCCGGCATTGCCGCCCGGAAGGTTCCCGCAGCCGGTTATTCCTCGCTGTTTTCTCCCCGGACTGCAGAGGCGGACAGTTCTCCGTCCTTCAGTCCGATGAGAATTGTGTCGCCGGTGTGTACACCGTCGGAAAGTATCAGCCTTGCGGCCAGAGTCTCCACATGTTTCTGGAGATATCTCTTCAAAGGTCTCGCACCATAAACCGGATCGTATCCGTTTTCCACGATGAATTTCTTGGCTTCCTCTGTCAGGGAAATCTTCAGTTCCCTGTCTGCCAGCCTCCGGTTTACATCTGCCACCAGAAGATCCACGATACCGCCGATGTTTTCCTTGGTCAGCGGCTTGAACAGAATGGTTTCATCCAGACGGTTCAGGAATTCAGGACGGAAATGAGCTCTCAGGTCATTCATGACCATGGCCTCAGCTTCCGGCCGGATGTTTCCCTGCTCGTCAATGCCGTCCAGCAGATACTGGGAACCGATGTTGGACGTAAGAATGATGATGGTGTTCTTGAAGTCCACGGTCTTTCCCATGGAATCCGTGATCCGGCCGTCATCCAGTACCTGCAGCAGCACATTGAACACATCCGGATGAGCCTTTTCCACCTCGTCGAACAGAACCACACAGTAAGGTTTCCGTCTGACTGCCTCAGTCAGCTGTCCGCCTTCATCATATCCCACATATCCTGGCGGCGCTCCGATGAGACGGGATACGGAATGTTTCTCCATATACTCACTCATATCAATACGGACCATGTTGTTTTCATCATCAAACAGGTTTTCCGCCAGGGCCTTGGCAAGCTCTGTCTTGCCGACGCCGGTGGGACCCAGGAACAGGAAGGAGCCGATGGGCTTGGTGGGATCCTTGATGCCGGCCTTGGAACGGATAATGGCTTCGGTCACTTTTTCCACGCCTTCATCCTGGCCGATGACCCGCTTATGAAGCTGTTCATCCAGATGCAGCGTCTTGTTGCGCTCACTTTCCGTCAGCTTCGCCACTGGAATTCCGGTCCATCTGGAAATGATTCTGGCAATCTCGTCGTCAGTGACGCTCTCATGAACCAGACTCAGATCCTGGTTTCTGACTTTCTCTTCTTCTTCCTTCAGCTGTTTTTCCAGCTGAGGCAGTTTTCCGTACTGAAGCTCAGCCGCCTTGTTGAGGTCATATTTCTGCTGGGCATCCTGAATCTGGCGGTGAAGGGCCTCGATCTCTTCCCTGAGACCCGACAGCTTATCTACGGACGCTTTCTCGTTTTCCCACTGGGCTTTCTGAGCCGCAAACTGGTCATGAAGCTCTGCCAGTTCTTTCTGAAGGTCGGCCAGACGTTCCTGGCTCAGGTGATCGGTCTCTTTTTTCAGAGCCGCCTCCTCGATCTCCAGCTGCATGATCTTTCTGGACAGTTCATCCAGTTCCGTGGGCATGGAATCCAGCTCTGTCTTGATCATGGCACAGGCTTCATCCACCAGGTCAATGGCCTTGTCAGGAAGGAACCGGTCGCTGATGTAACGGTTGGAAAGAACCGCTGCGGAAACCAGAGCGGAGTCGGTGATCTTGACTCCATGGTATACTTCATACCGGTCTTTCAGTCCCCTCAGAATGGAGATGGTATCCTCCACCGTCGGCTCATCCACCATCACCGGCTGGAATCTTCTTTCCAGAGCCGGATCCTTTTCGATGTATTTTCTGTATTCGTCCAGTGTGGTGGCACCGATGCAGTGCAGTTCGCCTCTGGCCAGCATGGGTTTCAGCATATTGCCGGCATCCATGGAGCCCTCGGTCTTTCCGGCGCCCACAATGGTATGCAGCTCATCGATGAAAAGAATGATCTGTCCGTCACTCTTCTTCACCTCGTCCAGAACGGCTTTCAGACGTTCCTCAAACTCGCCCCGGTATTTGGCGCCTGCCACCAGAGCTCCCATGTCCAGGGAAAACAGCTTTTTATCTTTAAGTCCTTCCGGCACATCGCCCCGGACGATCCTCTGGGCCAGCCCTTCCACCACGGCTGTTTTGCCGACACCGGGTTCACCGATGAGAACCGGGTTGTTCTTGGTCTTTCTGGACAGGATCCGGATCACGTTCCGGATTTCGGCGTCACGTCCGATGACCGGGTCCAGTTTCTGATCTCTGGCCCGCTCCACCAGATCAGCACCGTACTTATTCAGGGTGTCATACGTGGCTTCCGGGTTATCGCTGACTACTCTCTGGTTTCCCCGGACTGTGGACAGCGCCTGCAGGAATTTATCTCTGTCAATGCCGTACATACGGAACAGATCCTTCAATGCACGGTTGGGCTGCTTTAAAAGGCAGAGGAACAGGTGTTCCACGGAAACATATTCATCTCCCATGGCCTTTGCCTCGTCCTCAGCACTTATGAGGACCTTATTCAGGTCATTGGTCAGATATACCTGACCGCCTCCGGATACCTTGGGCAGCTTTTCCAGGGCCTGCTCCGCCTCGTTTAAAAACTGCTCTCCGGAAATTCCCATCTTCGTCACAAGTTTCATGATCAGACTGTCATCCAGTCTCAACAGGCTTACAAGAAGATGTTCCTGATCTATCTGCTGGTTTCCGTATTCATACGCCAGCTTTTCACAGCCTTGCACCGCTTCCACGGATTTCTGTGTAAATTTGCTGATATTCATAAGTCAAGCCTCCTTTATTGCAGGGGTCATTTTGTTATATCCGAACTATAACACTTATTATTAGCACTGTCAAGAGTCGAGTGCTAAATTTTTTAAAAATTTTCATGAAATCCGCAAAAACCTGATTTTTACCGGAAAAGCTCTGCAGATATTTTAAATCGCAGCCCCTATGATGCAGACCGCTGAAAAAAAATGCCGGAAGATGATGAATCCCCGGCAGTTTTTATGTAAATAAGATATTTTATTGGCCAGGTCTGTTTCCTGCTATTTCTGCATATGCCCGTAGCCTTCTTACCTGAATTCCAGATCTATGATTTAAGGTAGCAACAATATTCATTAAATTATTCTAAATCTTCCTCGTTACACTTAATCATTTTTTCCTATACCGTGGAATCCTTAATCATTAATAAAAAATGCAAAACTATTTAAGTAAAAATAATTATCTATGTTATGTACCTTAAGATTAGTGGCCTATCACATTTCCATACTGACGTCCATCCAGTGTTGTCCACTCTCTCCGTCCGTTAGCAGATCGTCCTCCTACAACACCGGCAGCTGCAGATGGACTATCAAAACCATAATCTCGAGTAAAACACCAGCAGCAATAATCCCGTTATCTATCAATATTTTTCTTGCTTCCACATATGACGGCTGACAACTGGGTGTAGTATCTATAGAAATGGTGCTTCCAGCTTTAACAATAAAATTTCCATTATTTCCAGCATATCCGGCAGCATTACATCCTCAAATTGCGATATGGAAGATTAATTCTTCGGATTCACTTTACATTTTCTGTAAATACATTATTACCCATCGAAAATTAAAGTGTTCCTAAGTATTTAATCTGACAAGTATCTTTCTCCCATAAATCCATTTCTCTGCCTCTGTACCACATCCCAGACTTCAAATTTATTAAAATAATGATTTCGCCCACTCTTCAGAAATCTTATTTTCTTTTAAGACAAGTTCCTGCCAGATTCCGGCATAATAGACACCTTTATCCATATCCTTCGCAGAATTCTTTCGATTACTTTCAATGTTATCGGCAGCATAGGCTCTGCAATATTTCCAGGTTGCTTTTGATTTTCCCGGCATCGTCAGCACACGCTTTTTATCATACGTAAATGTACCAGCGCCCGGCATTTCGGAAGCAAAGGAAAGTTGTTTTCTTGCCGTAAAAATCACATTATTCCTTTCTCCATAAATACGTTTATCACAGGAATGCGGATGCCAGAACAACTTCTTTTGCTCTTCTGGTTCAGTGATGATGTCCCCAACCTGTAAATATCCCCATACCGCCTGCAGCGGCATTCCCACATATGTCTCCTTGGCTTTAACCGTTCTTCGAATATATTCATACTTTCCTCGGCTCTGCTTTATATGGCGAAAGTTACCAAAGAAAAGGAATAAATCTCCTTCAGAAATATGCTGATTCTTTAAATAAACTGCAGATTGATTAATCTGCCCAAAAGCCGGTACCCACTCATGAATTAATTCCCGCCTTCTGCCTTTTACCAAATCAGGATCCAAATGACAATGTTCTGCTCCCCGATATCCAAACGCATTCAGAAGAGTTTTCAGACAGATTCCATTACAAAACAACTCATCATACCGAATGTTGTCCTTCTCCACATCTTTACTTGGTATAGGGAATGAAAGCATTGTCCCATCTTCAAAAATAGGGCTCATGATCCCCCCATTAGCACTGTCAAATCCTTTACGGCTTAAAATTACTTTCATTGCTCTCACCACATATTATTAAGAATTATTTTTTCTCAATCTTAAACTCACATTGACTCTCTAAAATCCTTGTTTTCTTCTTACGTCTTTGATATGCCATATCTGTTCCAACTTAATTTTATCAAATTCACCCTCGTTTCACTGTCTCCTGCTTCTGCTCTCTGCAAATTTTCCATAAACATTTTACCACACCTTCCTATTTCAAAATGGCAATACCTGGCACGCCCGGACAAAAAGCGGAAGCCCGTCCCTCCCCTTATCTTACAAGAGGGTGACGGGCTCATCCACTGCATGGCATCTCCCCCGTATGCGCCGGCAGGTAAATGCCTTTTTTATTTCTTCAGAGTCTCTTACTTTCTGTCTCCTCTTTCTCGTTTCTTATTCCCCGGACACGGACCTGCCTTTCCGTAAGGATGCCCGTGCCTTTCTCATTTCGTTCTCTTTATAGTCCTTCAGAGACCGGAGCGCCTCCGGTGCCATGGGAACCAGGGCCGCCATATTGAATACCGTCATAAGGCCGACTCCCACGTCCCCCAGATCCCAGACAAACTGATAGGCGGCCAGTCCGCCCACAAACAGCATGGCCAGGGCCAGGATCTTATAGAGGGTCTGGGCAGTCCAGTTATCGCCGAACAGATAAGCCACGTTGGATCTGGCATAAAACAGGATCCCCAGGAAAGTGGAAAAACTGAACAGCCATAAAATAACGGCTATAAAAATCACTCCCCATTCACCCAGATGGTATCTCATGGCTGTCTGGAGCAGGTCCATGCCCTCCAGCCCGCCTGTGAGTTCTTCGGGAGTCAGCAGCATGATCATGGCGGTACAGCTGCAGAGAATGATGGTATCGATAAACACGCCCAGAGCCTGTAAAAGTCCTTCCTTGGCCGGATGGCTGACGTCCGCCGCCGCCGCGGCACAGGGGGCCGAGCCGGATCCTGCCTCATTGGAAAAAAGTCCTCTTTTGGCTCCGTTCATGATGACCGCGCCGATGCCTCCGCCCACGGCCTGACGCAGTCCGAATGCCTCGGAAAAGATCCTCTGAAAAACACCGGGAAGCTGCCCCGCATTTTTCACAATGATATAAACCGAAAGGAAGAAATAACATGCAGCCATGACCGGAACCATGAGATCCAGCACCCTGACAGTGGCATTTTTTCTCAGTACCACCACTGCCGCCAGCAGCACAAGGATAACCGTGGAATACAGGGGCGGAATATGAAAAGCATTTTCAAATGAGGCCGAAATGGAATTGGCCGTGACCTGGCTGATGCCGCACCAGCAGATCAGGCCGGAAACAGCAAACAGGGATGCCAGAACCGTGTGTTTTCTTCTGCTCCCCCTTCTTACGGCCAGAGCGTGAAGGTAATAGGCGGGACCGCCCCGGTATCCTCCGTACAGCGGATCCTTCTCTTTATACAGCTGGGCCAGCGTTGCTTCAATATACGCTGTGGAAGATCCCAGCAGAGCCATCAGCCACATCCAGAACAGGGCGCCTGCACCTCCCGCGGAAATGGCCGCAACCACCCCCACCAGGTTTCCCATTCCCACGCGGCAGGCTGTGGATACGATCAGGGCCTGAAGACCGGAGATTCCGGTGTGATTGGTCTTTTTATTGCTTTCCAGCGTCACCCTGAGCATTTCAGGGAACATGAGGAACGGCAGAAACCGTGTCCGGACAGTAAAGTAGATTCCCGCAGGAACCAGAATCATAACCAGCAGGGATAATCCCAGGGTACTTCCTCCATATAAGGGAATCTGAACCAGGTCCCCCCACAGAAGATTATAGACTGCCTTGATGATTGTCATGTTTCATCCTCCGATGTATATCCGGCATTGCCTGTATTTTGCCCAATTAGTGTAACATGAAAACACTTTTTATGAAACCGGCTGTTTCAAATATTCTTCCTTTTTCTGCGGTTCTGCATTCTTTCCGGAGATATTTCCTGAAGAAGCATGGAAAACGGCTTCCCTGAAGGCCCGTTCCCGCAGTTCTCCTGTGCGGTCCGGAATACAGAAAAAGGGAGACGCCTCCCGTCCCGATGACGTGATACGGTGTCTCCCCTTCTGCTTCTTCTCATGAAACAGAAATCTGTTTAAATAATTCCCATGAAAAGTCCCGCAAACAGGCAGATGATGCTGAGCACCCAGATCCACAGGAAGCTGGTTCTGATGTGATCCTTGATCTCCACCCCTGCAAGGCCCACGCCCAGGAATGTGGCCGGAACCACCGGGCTGATGAATGTGGCAAAGTTCTTGCACACCACCATGGAGATGCCGATGTGCATCGGATCCACTCCGAACTGAGCCCCCACCTGAATAAGAATGGGCAGAAGTCCGTAAAAGAAGGAATCCGTACAGAATACCAGTCCAAGAGGAGCAGAAAGCACTCCGATAATGACAGGAAGATATTTTCCCATGGAGACCGGTATAAAGGATGCCAGTACCATGGCCATCTGATCCATGATGCCGCTTTCCTCCAGCACGCCCAGAAATACGCCGGCTGCCAGAATCGTGGAAGCCATCATCAGGGCCGGAGCCGCATGAGAATTGATGATCTTCTTCTGCTGCTTTGCCCCCGGATAGTTTGCAAAAAGGGCCAGAACACAGCCCACCATAAAGGTATAATAGGCCGGAACCTTTACAAATACGAGTGCAATGACCACTGCAAGAGTAAGAATGATATTGAACCAGAACATCTTCGGTCTGGCCAGTTCATTTTTCTCATTTTCCGTGGGGACATGCTCATCGCCTTCGCCGTAGTCCACCTGGCGGGTGCTCCCCAGGCCGGCGCCCTGCTTTTTCTCCACAAAGCCCCAGAAAACAGCGGTTGCCAGAGACAGCAGAATACCCACGATCTGCATGGGGATCAGCTCAAGCCACAATGCATTGGCTTCGATTCCCAGCACGGAAGCCGTTCTCATGGTAGGACCGCCCCAGGGAAGCAGGTTCATAACACCCATGGCCGTAATGCAGATCAGAAGCAGAATGGTGGGACGCATTTTCAGCTTTTTGAACACCGGAAGCATGGCCGGAATGGTGATCAGGAATGTGGAAGCACCGCCGCCATCCAGATGGCCGATCATGGCAATGATGCAGGTCATCACACAGACGCCCACCACGCTGCTGCCCACCCGTTTCATCAGGACATTGATAATACGGTCAAACATTCCCGCGTCATTCATGATTCCGAAAAACAGCACGGAAAAAATAAAAAGTGCTGCGGTGGAATATACGCCTGCCACTCCGGCCTCTATGTAGTCACCCATTTCCGCAACGGAAAAGGTTCCTGTCAGGATCAGCACAAGCACCGTTACCGTTGTGACACCCGCAAAGGCCAGGGCCGGAACCGTCCAGTTTTTGAGAAGCAGGAAAATAATCGCCAGAATTGTCGCAAATCCCATCAGTGCAAGCATAAGCTCACTCATCATCAGATACCCCCTTGATCAGATTCTTTTATTGACTGATTCCGATTGTAGAGGGGGAACCTTAATATTGCCCCTGCGTTTTCTTAATTTTTATTAAGATATCGGCAGCCTGAGACTTTTTTTCCACCGTGCTGCCGCCAGAATTCCCGGAACGGAAACCGGAGTCTCCGCATATCCGTCAATGATCTCCCGCTGCTGGGCTTCCAGGATTTCCCGGCTTACCCGGTCTGCGATCACGACACGGATCATATCCTTATCGTTTCCTTTTTCCGACATGAAAAAGTCCACTGCGCCTTTACCGTCCACATATTCTTCCGCCGCCGTGATTTCAAACCGGCTTTTTGTCAGAGCCTCCGCCGCATCCTCAAAGTTCATGCAGCCTGTCATGGAAATTCCGATTTTGCTGAAGTTTCTTTCCAGGAGCCGGAGCACCTTGGCGCTGCTGTGAACCACAAGCACGCTGTGTTTCAGTTCCGTTCCCGTCTCCTGAATTTCTCCGCTTTCCTCCAGCACAGGAAAATAAATATGGAAGACGCTTCCCTCTCCAGGTGTGCTTTCCGCAAATATATAGCCTTTATGAGAGCTTACGATCTGCTCCACCAGCGCAAGTCCCAGACCGGTTCCTTTTCCGTTCTTTTTTGTGGTAAAGAACGGATCAAAAATCTGATCCAGTACTTCCCTGGTCATGCCGCATCCGTTATCCTCAATATCAACCCGGGCAAACCGTTTCCACGGTCCCGGAATTTCCGCCAGCTGGTGCCTTTCTGCCAGTTCTCCGCTTTCTACCGGGCGGATGCGGATGCAGATGGTGCCCTCCCGTTCTCCGATGGCATGTATGGCATTCACGCAGATATTCAGAATCACCTGATTGATCTGCGTCTGATTTCCCAGAATATTCAGGCCCTCTCCCAGATCCTCCGAAAGATGAATATTGACCGGACAGACGGAGCGGACCATTTTTGCCGCCCGGACAATCACGGTCTTCATGGAAAGTTCCTTAAATGCCGTTTCCATATTTCTGCGGCTCAGGGCGGAAAGCTGCTGTATGATCTCTTTTGCCTTGTCCGCCGCATCATAGATTTCTGAAACACTGTCATACTCTTCCGAGTCTTCCGGGAATTCCGCCATCAGAAGATCTGCATACCCCATGATGGGCGTAAGCAGATTGTTGAATTCATGGGCAATTCCTCCCGTCATGGTTCCCATGATCTGGAGCCGCTGCTGATGGGCAATGGTTTCCTCGCTCCGCTTCATTCTCTGCAGAATGTCATTCAGGTCTCTCAGGTACGCAATCTCCTCTGAGTCTTTCTGCCTCTGGAAGGTCAGGCGGAAACAGATGCCCATGACTCCCGCAATGGCTGCAAACAGCAGAACCATCACCACAATAATACTCTGAAATCCCTGAAGCACAGGCACATAGATATCATCATAGTCCGTCACGGCGCTGATGATCAGAAAATCCTCACCGATCGCGGCGGGAGTATAGGCCGATATTTTTTTCACTCTGGGCAGCTCCGGGTCCTGCCACCAGTAGGAGTCATATTCCTGCACCCCGGTTTTTCCCTGATACTGTTCTTCCAGCATGTCTTCCAGACTGGACAGGTCGTATACATGATACAGTTCCTTCCGGTCTTCCACCGCGCTGCGGCCCATCTGTTCCTTGGCCGGATGCATGAGTACGATGCCGTCCGAATTTTTCACCATGATGTAGCCGTTTTCTCCCAGCTGAATATCGGAAATAAGGGACTGATAATACCGGTCCGCGTCGATTACCAGACTCACCCGCTCCCTGTCCGTCTGCTCACGGAGCAGAAAATACACGCGTCCGTCTGTACCCAGAATCTGTACCAGTTCCACTCTGCCGCTTATCATGTCTGCATCCAGAATCCGGTCGGCTGTTATGCCCTGGGTGTTGGCTTTCACGGTTCCGTCCAGGCCCTCGATTATGGTTCCGGTTACAAAGTTCTCATATTCGTCAATATAAGTCTGCATGACAGTCCTGTTGACTTCCTCCATGTCCGGATTCCCGTAAGCCTCCTGCCTCAGAATGCAGAACCGCTCCAGATCGGCGGCACTTCTCTGAACCGATATTTCCAGTGTACGGGCAACGGACTCCGCCGTCAGAAGCATCTGTTCCTTCTGGCGGCCGATCACCGCGTCCCGGTAATTTTTCCAGATCCGTTCCGCAAGAAAACCGAATACCACTGTAACCGCCGCCAGCGCGGCCACTGCAGATATGATTATTTTCCGTTTGTCCCAATGTGACTTCATCTCTAAAAAACCTCTCAGATTCCACAGGCAAATTGACTTCCGACTCTCCTAATATTATAATGAAATTCATCAGAGAACAACTGTTTTTACCGGCACGATACCGCTGATTGGGAGGAAAATATGGCAGATAAAGTATTAATCGTAGACGATGACCCGGCAATCCGCAGACTGCTGGAAAAAATCATGCACAGCAATGGTATGGAAACCTCTGCCGCAGACAGCGGTCTGGCTGCCCTCAATGATCTTCTCTCTCACAGTTATGACGCCATTCTGATGGATATCATGCTGGGGGATATGGAAGGATTTGAAGTGATCCGGCGCATCCGCAGCCGGGGAATTCAGACTCCGGTCATGATCATCAGCGGCCGGAATGAAGATTTTGACACAGTATACGGGCTTTCTCTGGGGGCAGATGATTATATCACCAAGCCTTTCCGGGCCATTGTGGTGGGCGCCAAGGTAAAGGCAATGATCCGCCGGAGCAAGAATCAGATTCTGGAATCCAGTTCTGTTCTGGAATGCGGTCCTTTCTCCTATGATTCCGCCTCCATGCGCTTCTACAAGAATGGCAGAGAGCTTGTTTTTTCCGCCAAGGAAGCCGGTCTCATGCTCCTGTTCATGAAACATCCGGGCCAGATTTTCACCAGAGAACTTCTTTACGATCAGGTGTGGGGAAGCGATGTGGTGGACGACAATACGATTATGGTTTATGTAAACCGTCTCCGGGGCAAAATCGAAGATTCCCCGGGGGAGCCAAGATATATCCTGACTGTACGGGGGGGCGGATACCGGTTCAGCATATAAAGGCGCAGGAACACGTTCTCCTGTCTTCACAGTACCATCAGCAGGGTTCCTGCTCCGATCAGGATGCATCCCGCGATGGATTTTGACGTAAACGGCTCATGGAGGAAGACAAATGCCAGCACCAGAGTTATGACGATGCTCATTTTGTCCACCGGCGCCACCTTTGACGCCTCTCCCATCTGCAGAGCTCTGTAATAACAGAGCCAGGATGCCCCCGTGGCCAGTCCCGAAAGGATCAGAAACAGCCAGCTCTTTTTTCCGATCTGGCTGATCCCTCCCTGGGCTCCCGTAAGAAATACCATTCCCCAGGCCATCACCAGGACCACGCCGGTCCGGAGCGCTGTCGCCAGGTTGGAATTGACGCCGTCAATTCCCACTTTTGCCAGGATCGATGTCAGCGCGGCAAATACCGACGACAAAACTGCAAACACCAGCCACATACAGATACACCTCGATTCTTCTGTTCCGGGCGGTACAGCCGCCCGGCAGTCCCATTATACTGCAGAATCCGGCCGGATGAAACCTTTCCGGCTTTTTTCATGCAGAAATGCCGGATACGGGATTCTCTCCCGTATCCGGCACAGTTTCCGGTTCCTGTACGGTCATTTCCGTACTTCCCGGTTCTGTATTCTGTGATTCTGTACTGCCCGTTTCCCTGCTTCTACCGGTTATGACCGCCGCAGGAATGATTTTCATGGCCTCCGCAGCCATGATGGTGTTCCCCGCAGGAATGACCGCCATGCTCCCCGCAGCTGTGGCCTTCGCCGTGCTCATGATCATGATGGCTGCAGTGTACATCCGGATCATAGTTCAGTTCCCCTGCTGCCAGAGCCTTTGCAGCTTCATCGGCGTTCCCGGACACACCACCGTACAGACGGATTCCGGCTTCCGCCAGTGCCGCCTGGGCTCCGCCTCCGATGCCGCCGCAGATCAGTACATCTGCCTGATGTTCTTTCAGGAAACCGGCCAGAGCTCCGTGGCCGCTTCCGTTGGTATCCACCACCTGTTCCCTGACGATTTCACCGTTTTCCACATCATAAAGCTTGAACTGTTCCGTGTGGCCGAAATGCTGAAAAATCTGGCCGTTTTCGTATGTGACCGCTATTCTCATTTCTCCTGCTTCCTTTCTTTTTACCGGAACCGCCGTACCTGCCGTTTTCTGCCGGCGGCATCGGCCGCATCCGTTTTCATTTCCGCTGCAGATCCGGTAATTTCCCCCTGAAATTCTAAGACTCTTTCCGTTGACGATGCAGTCGGCCAGTCTGTGCCTTGCCTGCTCATAAATCTCCGTCACCGTCGTCCTGGAAATGTTCATGCGCGCGGCACACTGTTCATGATTCAGGCCTTCATAATCGATCAGCCGCAGGGTCTCATACTCATCCAGAGTCATAACCGCTTCCCCGCAGGGAACTCCGCAGGGATGAAAACTGTCATAATACGGTTCTTCACAGATTCTCCTGCACCTTGATGGTCTTGCCATGGAACTGCTGCCTCCTGTTCACCGGGATTTCCGGATCATTTCCGACATATGTCGATAACCTTATTCTAACGCAGCCTCCGGCCGGTGTCAATCCGTTTTATCCGTTTTCTTCTCCCTGATTTCATCCAGATAGCTGTAAACTGTCACTTTGGAGATTCCCAGGCGTTCCGCCACCTTGTCCACGGTCCCTTTTATGAGAAACAGGCCCTTTTCTTCCATGAAACGGACCAGATCGATTTTTTCATCCCGTTTCATTCCGGCCGGGTCCTTTTCTCTCAGGATCTTTTCAATCAGCTGATCCGCAATCTCCTCGATGTTCTCCGGCTCCTCTTCCATGTCCGCGGGACGCCGTTCTTCCTTTCTGACATCCCGGATCCCCGGCAGAAGGCCGGCAAGAAGCTCGAAAGCCGCCGACAGTACGGTGGTGTCCATATTGATGCACATGGCTCCGGCCACCTGATTCTGCGGATCCCTCAGTATCACCGTGGAGGATTTGATGAGCCGTCCGTCTTCCGTATAAAAATAATAGTTGGCCAGATAGTCGTCGGAAAAATTTCCGTCCAGAAGCACCTGCCTCACCAGATGATCGAAACTCTGCCCCACTTTTCTCCCGGTTACGTGGCCGTTCACTGCGCACACCACGGAACTCTGAGGCCTGGAAAGATCATGGATCACCACTTCACATCCGCTCCCGAAGGTCTCTCCCAGCATACGGGCCACCGGAAAAAACTGTCTGATCGTCCATTCCATGCCGTCCGTCTCCTCCTGTTTCATCGCTGCCCTCTTCCCGCACATGCTTCCTGCCTAAACCTGGTGTTCCAGAAGGAAGCAGATGTTGGCCAGAAAAGCCTGTACGCCTGTTTTCAGGCAGCTTTCGTCAAAATCATACCAGTTATTATGATTTCCTGCCGCCTGCCTGGTGTGGAGTCCCATATAGGTGGCTTTTCCGCCGTGGTCCTGAACCTTCTGAATCAGATAATTGAAATCATCGGTGCCGCCGGTGCACATGTAATCCATCTTTACGCCCTTCAGTCCGGGAACAAGGGCAGACGCCTCATAAACGGCCCGGGCCATTTCCTCATCCGCGTCCGCAGTGGTGGTATGGCCCACCACATTGACATCCCAGGTACATTCATATGCCTCACAGGCACCTTTCACACAGGCCATCGCACGCTCATACAGCCGTTTTTCCATCTCGTTGGTTTCGCCTCTGGTTTCCATCTTGAAGACACAGGATTCGGGCACCACATTGCGGCCGGTGCCGCCCTGGATGGTTCCCACATTGATTCTGGACATGCCGCGGCCGTCCTGCAGGAATCCCGTCATGCCTCCGATGGCCATGACTGCCGCCAGAATGGCATTGCGGCCTTCCTGAGGCGCCATTCCCGCATGGGCAGCCCGGCCATGAATGGAAACGTCAAACTTGGAGGTGGACAGAAGTCCCCTGAATCTGCAGGAAAGCGTGGGATAATCACCTTCAGCCGGATAAATGTGGAATGCCATCAGATAGTCCACATCATCCAGAACCCCGCTTTCCGCCACGGACTGTCCGCCTTTGTCTCCCTCTTCTCCCGGCTGGAAAATAATCTTGAAGGTGCCGGAAAGTTCTTCCTTCACATCGTTGAGAATCGCAGCCGTGATCATGGCCATGGCTGCGTGGCCGTCATGGCCGCAGGCATGCATGAACTTCGGATTTACCGACGCAAAGCCTTCCCGGTACGGCCGGTGTCCTTCTTCCGCCGCCTCATCCACATCATTGCAGTCGATATCCGCGCGGACAGCAATGACAGGGCCCGGTTTTCCGGTTTCGATCACGGCCATGCAGCCGGTATAGTCTCCCATCTGCTTTACCAGTTCCGGATCTGCTCCCTGCCGGATGGCCCGCTCCTTATGGAATTCCAGTTCTTCCTTTGAGGGATAGCTCCACACATACTTCGGATTGATCACATCAGTTCCGCAGAAAACAGGAATCCCCCGTTCCTTCAGAAACTCCATGATCTTTGACGTGGTGCGGAATTCAAACCATCCCAGTTCCGCATATTTATGAAAATCCCGTCGGATTGCCTCATACATGCCGTCATATTCATCGGCTTTTTTCAGAATCTTCCCGATATCCATTCTTCATACCTCCCTGTGAACTGCTTCCCCTCAGACTTCCACGTGAACCGGCTCTCTGTGAGCCGGCCTGATTCCTTTCCCCGTGCTCTCCGCTGCCGTGCCGCGGTCTGTCCGTCCCGTTCTCTGCGGACTGTTTTCCCGCAGTACGGCATCAGGCGGAACCTGTTTATTCTTCCGCTGCCGCTGCCATGGCTTCGATCTCCACCAGGCTTCCGTAGTGAAGAGGTCCCGTGGGCACCACCACCCGGGCCGGACGATGATCTCCGAAATAAGCCGTATATTCCATGTTGATCTCATCCCACCAGGACACATCCGGCGTATAGATTCTGCACTGGAGCACCTGTTCTTTCGGCACCCCGGCGCACCTGAGCACTTCATCCAGATTGGCTAGGGCCTGTCTGGCATGTTCCCTGACTCCGCCTTCCGGCACCTTTCCGGTTTCCGGTACCAGGGCCAGCTGACCGGAGACGTAAAGGATTCCCTGATGAATCACTCCCGGTGAATACGGCGCGTTTCTCTTTCTGGATGACTCCGTAATGACAAATTTCATATCCTGTATCTCCTTTTCTTTCTGTTAATGTTCCGATTTCAGACCGGCTCCGCACATGGGAAGCAGCGCGTCCTGTGTCCTTCCGTGCTTTCTGCAGTATGCCAGATATGCGGCATATGTGGCAGCCGTCGTATGTTCACAGAAGATTCCTTTCCGGGCCAGTGCCTCTCTGGCCGGCAGGATTTCCTCTTCCGGCGCCGTGATCACATCGGCCTGGTGCCGGTAAATCATATCCAGGATCTCCTCGCCGCGCATGGGTTCGCCGATGGCAATTCCTTCTGCCAGCGTGGGCACTGACACCACTTTCGCCGGCCTGCTTTCTTTTCTCGCCGCAGCTTCCGCAAACGGATCACATCTTTCACTCTGTACAGCCACAATGTGGGGCATCCTGTCGATGACTCCGCTTTCCACCAGGTGTTCCAGTGCCTTGACGGCGCCGATAAACAGGGTTCCGTTGCCCAGCGGAATGAAAATATGTTCCGGTATGCGGTGAAGCTGTTCATACACTTCATATATATATGTCTTGGTTCCCTCATAGAAAAACGGATTGTACACATGGCTGGCATAAAAGATGCCTTCCTGATCCACCCTGGCCCGGCAGGCATTGGCGCAGGCCTCCCGGTTGCCCGGAATCACATGGGCCGCAGCCCCGTGAGACTCGATCATGGTGATCTTCTTGGGTGACGTTCCTTCCGGAACGTAGATATCGCACCGGATTCCCGCTTTTCCGCAGTAGGCCGCCACACTGTTTCCCGCATTGCCGCTGGAATCCTGTACCACCTGTTCCACACCGATGGCCAGACAGTGTGCCACAAGCACCGCTGCACCCCGGTCCTTGAAAGAAAGTGTGGGCATATAATAGTCCATTTTCAGCAGCACATCTTCGTCCAGACGGACCACCGGCGTCATTCCCTCGCCCATGGTAATGGCTTTCCATGTGTCTCCCTCCGGGGGCATGAATTTCCGGTACCTGAAAATACTCCATGTGTCCGTGTCCACATCCGAAAGTCTGAACGGCGGCAGTTCATACTCCAGCTTCCAGAGTCCTCCGCAGTCGCATTTGGCTTTTCTGGTGGTGACTTCTTCCTGATGTCCGCATTTACTGCATACGTATTTCATCATTTCCCTCCTGTTCTTCCCTTCCGCTTCGCCAGTCCGGCGGTCTGCCCGCAGGCGGCTGTCTCTGCTTCCGGTTCCGTGTCCGGTTTCTTCCGCATTTTTTTATGGTTCTGTCTTTATTATAGATTTTTTTCTATATTTCTTCAAGTGGCTGTACAAAAAAAGAACAGAGCTTCCTGAGATTCTTCTTTCTTTTCTCTGAATCCTGGTAAAAATTCCATGTATTTCCGCTGTTTTTTCTCATTCCGGCCGATTTTATCTTTTGTGATCTTTCCAAAATTTTATAGATTTTTTTATACATTTCTTTTTCTTCCGGAAAACGCTTTCCGTTTTCCTTTTTCTGCCGGCGCATTCTGCTGCTTTCCTCTCCGGCTTCTCTCCCTCTTATTCTTTTCCGATTTTCCGTCCGTGTTTTGCAATTTATGGACTTTCCCCGCGGCTCGAAAAGTGCTATACTGTTTATAGTTATCGAAACAACAGTCCGAAAACAAATCCCCGGTCTCTGAACCGGAAGGAGGTAGCCTTATGAACCATAAAACGGTTGTACTGAACGCGGCAAAAATGAATTTTGACGGCCGCCTGGACTTCTCTGTGCTCTCAGACACGGTGGAAATCTATGATGACACGCTCCCGGAACAGCTTCCGGAGCGGATCCGGGATGCGGAAATCGTCGTTACAAAGGAAATGCCCGTAAGCGGCGATCTGATCCGGTCCTTCCCTGACTCTGTCAGACTGATCTGTGAAGCCGGAACCGGCTACAACAATCTGGATCTGAAAGCAGCCCGTGAAAAAGGCATCACCGTCTGCAATATTCCCGCATACAGCACCCGGCGGGTGGCCCATACAGCCATCATGCTGATTCTGAATCTCAGTTCTTCCATGCAGGTACAGATGGCCATGCTCTCCCGCGGAAGCCATGACAACTTTACCAGGAATCTTCAGGTAAATCATGTGGAAGTCAGCGGAAAGACTATGG
>OGGQ01002227.1_pt1 | contig 21935 bp, 19 predicted proteins | sample 1571191 | NCBI WGS metagenome assembly OGGQ01 (sample SAMEA2582061, study PRJEB24529) | metagenome | biome: Human gut stool | place: China | collected 2011
TTATACAAAAAAGAGGATTTTTTGCACTGTCAGTGATTCACAATATACGGATATTGCAGAAGTGCAAACGTCTTTTTCAGAAGCCAGGACTGACCTTGTTTCAGCCCTGGCACAAAAGGGTATTTCTGTGGCTGATGATACTACATTTGCACAAGCTATTACTGCGGTAAGTAAAATTAGTTTATTTCCTACTAAATGTGTTTCTTCTTTAAAATCAACAGATGGTACTGGATATAAAGAAAATACAATAACAACAACATTATCATTAGAAGCTGGACATAAGAATGCTATGTTCATAAGCCTATCAGCAGGTTATGGAGGAGAAGCGGAATTATCTTATAATACCATAAATGCTACAATGGGCGTTAAACTATATGATGCATATGCTTATGATGTTTACTGTGGCGCTTTTAGATTTATTGTGTATAAACTGAGCCTTACCGGTTCTGCTGGCAGTATAAAAGTAACATCTAAAAAAACGGTAGTTGCAAATTATGCCTTTCAATGGATATTACCTACGGTAATGTACTTGGACTAAACTAGAATTATATATAGTCTTATGTAAAAAGGTTATATTGGGAGATATTGAATTGTTCCTGACCAGTAAGATCCTCCGGTTTGTGCCTTTGCTCCACAAAAAGCTTTAAAAGGCTTTATTGTAGCATTATTATATCCTCCATTAGCAGATGCGCTACCGCCATTGACATAGTAAAGTGTAATCCCGCCAAATTGTCCATTTGCACTAAAACAGAATCCTTTTTCACTACGCCATCCATATCCATCAGGGAATGTACTATAATTACATACTACTGATGTTTTTCTATTGCTGGTCGATATAGCGGATTTTGCAATATCTGAGATTGCTATTATAGGTTCTGTTATTTTGCAATTGTAATATAATGCTTGACATCCAAACTGACTATTAACAATTTTCGATATAGTCGTATTGTGATTAGCGAATGCAGTGAATAGAATTGGTCTAGAACATACAAAACTTATATAGTCATATTTTTCTACTATTATGTCAATAATTGTCCCATATGCATCTAGATTCATTAAAAAATCACTTGGCATATCTATATTTGTAATGAAACCTAGCATATTTAGGTCATTTGATGGATTACCCAATTTTTTTGTTACTGTATCAGCACCTACCAGATATGACGCATATGGAAAACCATCCTCACCAATAAAGAATGAAATGTTTCCCATATCCGTATATTGTTAACTAACAATGTCCATCATTATCCCAAATTCACCTCTCCACCACCATCTCCCCCATCTCCAACGTCAAACAATCCCCTCCGCACCCCACCAGGCATTTCCTCTCAACCTCCCACTCCTTCACCGTCTCCTCCCCCCACTCAAACACCACCTGTTTCTTCTCCCATCCCTCGATCCACACCTTACGGAAATCCACCAGCCGGCGACTTACACTGCACCGCCCCGTACCTCCTGTTCCTTTCACATAACACTGAACAACTTCAAACCCGGCCGTTTCACTCCTGTTTTCCACCCAGATGCTCACACGGACATAAGGACCTTCTTTTTTTATCTCCAGCCCGTAATAAATAAACTCGGAGTAACTAAGTCCATATCCGAACGGATACATGGGCGCCCCGGATTCATCCTGATATGCGCAATATTCCGATCCTCCATAGTACCCGTCAATTGACCTGGCCGGACTGCGGTGATTGTAGTAGATGGGGATCTGACCTGCGTTACGTGGAAATGTTACCGGCAATCTCCCGCTGGGATTTACCTCACCAAACAGAATCGCTGCCGCTGCCATACCGGCCTGAATGCCGCTGTGCCATGCATATAAGATGGCTTTTGAATACTGATCCGCTTTTTTCAAAATCAGAGGCCTTCCGGCACAGACTACGGTTATCACATTCTTATTTACAGCGGCAATACATTCCATCCACAGCTCCTGATCCGGCGACAGGGAGATAGTTGCGGTGCTCTGGGCTTCACCGGTGCGCCATCTGCTCTCTCCTAGCACGATCACAACGGCATCCGCCTGTCGGGCTGCGGACAGCGCATCGTCCAATAGCGGCGAAGCAGGCCACAGCAACTCTGTCTCTCTGACAGTTCTGCGAATGCCTTCTGCGATGGATATGACATCTTCTTCCCTTCCGTCGAGAGACCAGCTGCCTAGATGATGCATTTTTAGCTCCGCCATCGGACCGACCACTGCTATCTTACCGCCGCTCTTTCTAAGTGGGAGCAGCCCATCCAGGTTCTTTAACAGCACCATGGACTCGCATGCAAGACGGAAAGCACAGTTTTTCCCGTCCTTTGAAATCAATCCGGAGGGAGGTGAAACCGGCACCTGAATCCTTTCGTGCTCATCAAAAAGACCGAGCCTCTGTTTAACCTCCAAAACCCTGTACACCGCCTGATCCAGGCGCTGTTCCAGTCCGCTGCGCCCTGCCGCCTCCTTTTCCTGTCGGATCAGGGTGGGCAGACACTCCAGAAAACAGCCGTCGGACATATCCAACTCCACCCCGCTTAAAAACGCAGCCTTTGCAGCCTGCATCCTGTCTGCGGCAGCCCCCTGCTGCCTTAGCTGATCCACCGCCGCCCAGTCGCTCACCACAATCCCTTCAAACCCCAGTTGTTCCCGCAGCACTCCGGTCAGCAGACGCCGGCTGGCGGTCACCGGCTCTCCATTGATATCATTAAAGGAAGCCATGACAGTGTGAACCCCAGTCATGACAGCTGCCCTGAAAGGAGGCAGATAAACTGAATGCAGGGTGCTGTCGGACAGCTCGGCGGAGTGATAGTCCCTCCCCCCTTCCGAAGCCCCATAACCGATAAAGTGTTTTGCGCACGCGGCCATCCCCGGACTCCCGGCGCCGGCCTGACGCTGAAAGCCTTTCACAGAGGCGGCCGCGAATTGTGAAGCCAGATAGGGATCTTCTCCAAAGCCTTCGATGATCCTGCCCCAGCGGGGATCTCTGGCTATGTCCAGCATGGGCGCAAATATCCAGTTAATTCCGTCCGCAGCCGCTTCTAAAGCGGCAGTCTCTGCCGCCCGCTGAACAAGCTCCGGATTCCAGCCCGCCGCCATCGCTAACGGAATCGGAAAAACCGTGTGATGACCATGCAGCACATCCTTTCCGACAAGCAGAGGAATTCCCAGCCTGCTTTCATGGAGGGCCGCCTGTTTCAGTTTCCATATCTCTGCCGCAGGTGCAGTCTGTATTTCACTGCCTGCCAGGGCCGTGGCCGCGATCAGTATGCCGCCAGCCTTCCCTTCCCGGATCAGTTCCAGGATCTCATCCGTATTGTCCATATATGGCATTAGATTCAGCTGACCCGCTTTTTCTTCTGTTGACATGCTCCGAATCAGGTCCGTGATTCTTCTGTCCTCTCTCATCGCCTTCCCCTTTCCTCACCCCTGATCCGTTCCCGCGCAGGGGCATGCGATAGGCAGCACTATGCTCGAAGCCCGGTCCCCGCCGCTATATACGGTCTGATTCGCCGGACATGCCGCAGCCTGTACCGACCAGGTACCCGGCAGATTCGGATGCAGATGATACCCCGGATAATTGGAGGAAGAAATATCCAGCCTAATGCGCGATCCTGCCTTAAGTTCCCAATATACTTCCGAAGCGGTAAACTTCAGATGATAATCTCCGTTATCCATACGGCTGCCGCAGCACAGCAGATCGGCCGCTCCGTCTCTTATGTTATACGCCGTATTATCCGCAGTCTGTTCGGACAGTCTCACTGTAAAAGCCGTATTGGGGACATCCGTGCAGACGTAAAATGAAAAAGAAGGTCTTCCTTTGATACATATCGCCTGTTTCAGCGGTTCCGACAGAAATGTCAGCACATCCTGCCGCCGGCACGGCATTTCCTGTCTGCAGCTGCAGGCGGGGGATTTGCCCGGGTCTTCAAAATTGAGAAGCCAATTTCCGCCTTTAAAGGACACGGGATGATCCGGGTCATAGAGGTACCCGAACATTTCCGCATTCCGGGGAAGATAAAGCTGCAGCGCGCCAGTGCTGTTTTCAGTCGCGCCCGCCGGATTTATATCCAGAAATAATTCCTGCTCCTTCGTCTGCTCTTTATCCCACAGACACCACTCATCCGCTCCGATCTTATATGCCTCGACAGCGCCCAGCTTTCTCGGGTAGGGCATATCCATCAGATAATGATCGAACCATTCCAGAGCCGCCTTCATCTGAAGTGTCCCCATTGCGCCTTCCTTTTTATAGGACAGGTCGCCGCCGCATTGATTGCCGTGGTGCCAGGGACCGATGATGAGGCGGCTTTTTTTTCGTATGCTGTCGGGCAGATGAAAAAATGTCCGAAGTTCAGATTCCAGGAAAATGTCAAACCAGCCGGCCTGAAATAATACCGGTGTCCTGACACTGTTCACAATTTCCCCGTAACGCCCCCAAAAGCCGCGTTTCCAGTACAGGCTGTCCGGTGACGGGCTGGTCACCCAGTTGCGGTAATACTCGCAGTATTTTCCTTTTATCCGGATGTCCATGTCAATGGGAGGCTTTACCTTCAGGCTCTCAAAAAAAGCGTCCACATCCGGCTGCCCCACTTCCTCTTTGCCTTCAGGGCTCATCATCTGAGCAGCCCAGAGATTCCATATGCCCAGTTTAAACATGCCGTTTTCATAGAAGAGCTCATAAGGCTCGCCTCCGAAATCAGACAGATACATGGCTTTTACCTCTGCTGGCAGCGCGTCCGCCATGCACCACTGCACATGTGCCAGATAGGAACTTCCATAGGTTCCGATCTTCCCGGCGCACCAAGGCTGCTCCTTTATCCATTCGACGGTATCCAGCCCATCCTCCCTCTCATTTTCAAAGGCGTACCAGTCACCCTCCGAATCGTACAGACCTCTGATCTGCTGATACACAAGGGCATAACCGTAGTTTACAAATGCAAACAGCGGATGTCCCATTGCATTGTCGTCATTCACTTTATTATAAGGATTTCTGACTAGAATCACCGGCCAGGGCCCCTTTCCTTCCGGCAGCAGAACTCTGGTCATCAGTCTCTTGCCGTCCCTCATCGAAACCAACTGATCCATACAGGAACCTGCGGCATTCCTGACCGGCGGCAGATCGTCCTTAAGCAGCCGGCAGAGCGCATTTATGTTTTCCTTTATCACTTCCACAGACATTTGTATCTCCTCCACAGATTTCATTATTACGGTTTACAGCTGCCCTGTCATGCGCGGTGAGTTTACACTTTTTCACCCTTTCACCGCTCCGATCGTAATCCCCTTAACCAGATATTTCTGGCAGAAAGGATATACCAGCATAAACGGCAGGACTCCGACGGATGCGATGGCCATACGGATGGTGGTCCCTGGCAGCGATGCCTGGGCCTGCATGGCCGCCTGTCCCATCCCGCTCCCCGACAGAGATGACAGGAATTTCACATTGCTGATCATCTGATTGAGCACAGCCTGAAGACTCATAAGCTCTGTCCGGTCAATATACAGCAGGGAATTAAACCAGTCGTTCCAGTAGGCCACAGCCTGCATCAGCCCCACCGTTACAAATACCGGTTTGGCCAGGCCCAGCACCACAGACAAAAAGATCCGAATTTCTCCCGCCCCGTCCATCCTTGCCGCTTCCGTCAGCTCTTCGGGTATGGAAGCGGCGAAAAATGTCCGCATGATCATCACCTGAAATCCGTTAAACAGCAGATTGGGCACGATCAAAGCCAGAATGCTGTTCCTGATATGAAAGAGCTGGGTGTAAATCAGGTAGGTCGGCACCATGCCTCCGTTAAACAGCATGGTAATCAGTATATATATCGTAAAAAACCGTCGGAAGGGGAGCCCTTTCCTGGACAACGGATAAGCGGCCATAGCCGTCACCGCCAGACTGACCGCCGTTCCCGCCGCGGTTACAAACAGGGAGACTGTCAGCGCATGCAGGATACCGGAGGCATATCCGAAAAGGTACCGGTATGCTTCCAGATCTATGTCCACCGGCAGCAGAGAATATCCCTTGCGGATAACGGACGCGTTGCTGCTTAAGGAAGACGAAAGCAGGATCAGGAAAGGCAGCAGGCAGGCCGCGCTGATGAGCATCAGCAGAAGATCCGGCAGGAGTTCATTCAGTAATTTTCTCGTTTTCACAGCGGTCCTCCTCACTTAAAACAGCGCGCTCTCTTTATCCAGCCTTCTGATCAGCAGATTCGATCCCAGCACCAAAACCAGCCCGGCAAAGGACTGGTAAAAACCGGCTGCCGCAGACATCCCCACATCATTCAGACGGATCAGGGAACGGAACACATAGGTATCGATGGTGCCGGTCACATCATACAGTATGCCGGAATCCAGCGGCACCTGGTAGAACAGCCCGAAATCCGAATAAAATATCTTGCCCACCGAGAGCACCAGCATCATCACGATCACCGGTTTGATCGCCGGCAGCGTGATATGGCAGAGCTGTTTAAATCTGCCCGCTCCATCCAGGGAGGCCGCCTCATAGAACTGGGGATCGATGCCCAGCACCGCAGCCAGATAGATCATGCACTGCATGCCGGCATTTTTCCACAGGTTTACAAGCACAAGGATAAACGGCCAGTATCCGGGGGTGCTGTACCACTGCACCCCCTGCTTTCCTAACAGAGGCAAAATAATCTTATTTAAAAATCCTGATTCTGTGTTTAAAAATGCCAGCACCAGATAACTCACGATGACCATGGAGATAAAATTGGGAAATAATACGGCGCTCTGGCAGAAACGGGATATGAACCTGTTCTTTACATCTTTTAAAAGCACCGCCAGCCCTATGGCACAGACGGTATTCACAGCGATGAATACCAGGTTATAGCATATGGTGTTTCTGGTAATCAGCAGCGCGTCCTTTGTCCGGAACAGATATCTGAAATTATCAAATCCTACCCAGGGACCTTTCCAAATACCCGCCAATATCCCTTCCGAGTAGTTGATCTTTTTAAACGCGATGACAAGCCCGAACATCGGCAGGTAATTATTGATCAGAAGATACAATAGTCCCGGCGCCATCATGAGCAGCAATGGCACATATCTCTTTTTATGCTGCATTCCATCCATCTCCTGTCCGCACTATTGATTCTCTTTCAGCCATCTGTCAAGCTGCGCCTGTTTCTCCGCAACGATTACATCCATCCCGGCATCCTTTAATTTCTGTATGAACTGAGGCAGGTATTCATCAGGATCCACCGCACCGGTTCCTAATATGGTCATATACTGTCCCGCCACATTGGTAACCGACGCAATCTCATTGGAGATAGGCGTCACATCCGGTACAAAACCCATTGCCAGAGATTTTAAAGCCTTTTCATTCATTTCCTTTGACTTATTCCAGATCTCCGGGTCCGTGCCGGCCGGCACATAGGAGAGAAAAACATTGCCAAACTCCCAGGACAGATTAAAATTATAAGGATGAGCCGCAGGATCCATGCCCTCCGGATAGCCGATCACGTTGTCGGAGAGTTTCACATAATGAACGCCCTCGATGCCGTAATCAATCAGATTCACGATCCCGGCATCCGTATAGAGCAGATTCAGGAATTCCATAGCTTTCTCCGGATGCTTGGACTGAGCGGCTATCCCCCACGCGATTGTGGTCACATTGCCCGCGCTGACAAAAGGCTCGCCAAAAGTCACCGCCGTCATAGGCATCCCGTAAGCGGCTGCCGCAGTATCCGCGGCCCCCACCGCTACGCCGGTGAAATGGCCGAATCCTCTGCCCGCGGCGAGCAGATCTGCAGCCGTCTCATTGTTTGTGGCGGCATCCGCCAGTATATATCCGTTTAAATACCAGTCCCGAAGGCGGTACACCCATGCCTCATACTCCGGAGTCTCAAACAGGTCCGCCACCGTGGCAGTCTGGCCATAACCCGGAAGCACGCCGAGGCTGTTGCCTAAGGGGTCATATAAAACATCCAGCCCCAGACCAAAAATCCCTCCGCCCGGGCTTTCAGGCACAACCGGCGCCATATCCGGATGCTTTTCTTTTACGCCTGCAAAAACCTTTTCCAGATCATCCAGTGTCTGGATCTCATCCGCGGAAATTCCGGTTTCATCCAGCAGATCCTGACGCATCACAAATGTGGTGGCGCTGGCATAGGACTGCAGTACCGGAACCGCGCACACAGATCCGCCCGGTATCATAGCCGCATGGAGATATTCTCCCAGCGCATCCTTTATGCCGCTTCCGTACTCATCGATCAGATCATCCAGAGGCTTAAGCTGCCCTGTCATGGCCTGCATATAATAGTTCAGGCCTGTGCCTGTCACCAACAGATCCAGCTCATCCCCGTTCTGCAGCATCAAATTCATCCGCTGCTGATAATCTCCTCCGTTGATCGGCATGAGATCCACCGTCGCATGAATCCTCTCCTTTAAAATTTCATTCAACGCGTCCTCCACCATGCCAAGATCCGGCGGATCCGCAGTCCAGCTTAAAAATGCCACAGTCAGTTTGATTTCCGGCTCCTGCAGTTCTGTTTCCGTCTGAAGGCTTTCCCTGTTTTCTCCGGTCTTCTCCTCCGCCTGTGATGACGGCTGCTGTTTTCCCGCACATGCCGAAAGAAACAGCGCTCCGGCAAGCACAACTCCCATCCATCTCCCAATACGCTTCATAACACCCTCCGTTTCTGTGCCGTCCGTCAGTCCCCTGACCTGATCCCCCGTCCAGGACGTGTTTGCGGCACTTCCAAATATATGGTTCAGAATATCTTTACGCGGATCACCTCCGCATAGATCCATCCTAGCGTATTTTCATCCTGCGCGCTAACCGCAATACGACCTGACAATGACACGAATAAGACTCATTTTTGTCGGCTGCGGTATTCCATCGGCGACATCCCTGTATGCTTTCGAAACACCTTGGAAAAATGTGAGAAATGCTGATATCCAACTTCGGCTGCCACACTGCTGATCGAAAGCTCTGTCTTATCGATAAGCTTCATAGCGGCTTCCATGCGTTCCCGCTGTATGTATTCGGATATGGGCAGACCCGTTTCCTTTTTTACGATCCTGGTCAAATAATCGGGATTCAGATATACATAACCGGCAATATCTCCCCGTGATAAATCCTCATCCGCCAGATGCTGTGACACATAGCGCCGAATCTTTCCCATCACCGTATCCGTTTTCTCCACCTCTTCGATATAGGAAGCGGCCAGCTTCAGCACATGCCGGATCCAGAGAAACATATCCGTGATGCCCGCCACCGAACGCACCGACAGCCTGGCGGTGTCCCCGTTGTCCAGCAGCTGATGGGCCTGTATCCCTTTTTCCGTTAAAGCGCTATAGAGCATCTGCAGAAAGTCTTCATGCAGATGGAGCAAAAATCCTGTCTTAAGCCCTTCTCTAGCACGCAGAATCCGCTCATAAGCGTCGACCTCCTGGCACAGCGCTTTTCGCTGTTTTTCCAGCAGAAGCCTTGTCCAAAGAGGAAAATCCGGCAGAGTTACATTCTCCCTGTCCTCCGTCAGCTCCCACAGCTGTATATCCTGACCGTACTGCCGGTAACGAAGGGCCTCTTCCTGCAGGGCAATTTTTTCAACCGCACGGTTTAAAACCGCCTTAAGCTCCTCCGGAACCGGCGGCTTCAGCAGATACTCAAGGCAGCCATAGGAGACCGCATCTTTTGCATAGCTGAAATTCTCATAAGCCGTCAGCAAAACCACTTCCATCTCACAGCAATGTTCTCTCACCCATTTTAACAGATCGATTCCGCTTCCTCCCGGCATTTCAATGTCGCAGATCATGATCTCTACGGCATCCCCTTTCAGCACGCTCATGGCCTCGGTCATGCTCCGCGCCGTATATATGTGCTCAAATCCATAAGACTGCCAGTCAATCAGATGCAATAATCCCTCGATCGCCGGCTGTTCATCGTCCACAATCATGATATTCATAGGCCCTGTTATCCCCCGTTTCCTCCTCATTATCACCGCCATCCCACCGAAACTCCACCGGAAGGAACAGCTCAATGCAGGCACCTCCTCCTTCATAGTTGGAAAAGTGCACCGATGCCTCTCCCCTATAGAGCAGATCCAGCCTGCGCACAAGGTTTCTGATACCGATATGCTCCACGCCCTCCCGATCCACGATGCGTTCCTTCTTCGTCAATGCTTCCAGCACCCTGGGGGTAAAGCCCCTTCCGTTATCCCATACGGTCAGATGCAGCATCGGTTCCCGGCCGCTCTCATCCAGACTGCCCGAGATGCTGATCGTAAGGCTCTGCTCCGCGGTCACCTCATATTTCACCGCATTTTCAACGAATGTATGCAAAAGCAGCGGTGGAACCGGTATATCCTGCAGAAATTCCGGCACAAAAATCACAGACTGAAGGGTGTCCGGATACCGGATCTGTTGAATATTGAGATAATTCTCTACATGCTCCAGCTCTTCCTTCAAAACAGTGGCATTTGCACCGCTTTTAAACATATAGCGGAAATACCTCATCAAATACAATGACATCTTCTGAATCAAATCATACTGCCCGGTAAAGGTAAAGGAATAAATGATATTCAGAGAATTGAGAAAGAAATGCGGATTGATCTGCAGCTGCAGGTGCTTAAGCTCCGCCCGCTGTTTATTGAGCTGCTCTTCATATACGTCGATCTTCAGCTTCTTTATCTGATCCGCCATACGGTTGAATTCGCCGCTCAATACGCAGAATTCCTCTGACATCCGGCGCTCATCGATGCGTATAGTCACATCGCCCTCACCGAATCTGCGCATTGCGCCTATGATCGTATTCAGCGGATTCATGATCGTGCGTTTCTGTATGACAACGAAGCCGGGAATTGCAAGCAGTATTCCCAGCGCGATCAGCAGATCCAGTTTAATCCAAAATGGAAGGTTTTCCAGAATCTGTTCGTCACGAATGGCGGCTGCCAGGGAGAACTCCCCTTTTTCGGAACTGCAGCCCACCACATAATAGCGGCCGGAATCGCCTGTCTGGTATCCCGTCTGAAGGTCACCCGAAAGATCCAGCCTGTTCTCTTTTACAAAACCGGTCTCCGTAATCGGCATGCCATCCCCCGCCGCCATCAGGACCGCGCCGGCTTCGCCTGTATGGATGTGGGATATGGGCTTTTGCAGCGTGCCGACATTTACCCACGCCCCCAGATATGCCCTGCCGGACCAGAATACCCGAAACAGATAGTATTCTTCCTCCAGCTGCTCCACAAACCACGCATCCTTATGGGCCCGGTAAAAGGACTCATCCGCCCCCAGCTTCTCTCTTAGAAATGTCCGGATACACTCCCTCTGGGCATAGGTGCTGTCCCTTTTATAAGTATCAATCAAATGGCCGTTAGAAGGCGAAAAAACAAAAAATGCTTCTATCGTCTTATTCACCAGCAGCGTATTGCCCAGCGCTTCCTGCAGCTCCACCTCTGAAAAAGTGACCTCATCCGCCTTTTTTGCTGTCTCTATGATATGGAAATCATCGTCGCCCACCATCATTGTCAGCAGATATTTCTCCACATCATCCAGGCTCTCATCCATCTGCGCCATAGTCAGTGAAACCATGTTCTGGGTAGAAATGGCGACCTGATTGCGCACTACATTCATAGCATAGTAATTATTCGTCAGTAGCAATAACAACAGAAACAGGATGATGACAGCGCTTCCCATCGCCATCTTCATCCTTAAAGATTTCCCGAACAGGCTTTTCTTCTCATCACTCACCCCGGTTTCCCCCCTTAATCAATTTCCGGTTCGGTTAAGCAAAGGAATTCCCGGTTAACCGAAACCGTCCTTCCTTATCAGTTTACTATAGGGAAACCGCGTATTCCACCATTTTTACGACAAAATGCTGATACAAATCTTACCAGGCCGTTTTGACCCCAAACGCCGCCACAATCGCAATTGCCGTACTAAGCAGCGTCCCCAGCAAATAATATTCCGCAAAATCCTTATCCTTTGAAATCCGATCGTACCTTGCAATTGATTTGGCCGTCAGCACCAGCCCAATTGCCGAGTACTGCCCGATGGAAAGGAAGATCAGCATGATAATCCTTTCAAGAGTGCCGATAAAGCGTCCGGCATTGCTGTCTTTTTTCAGACTCTCCTCCCTGTTCTCGGGGCGGTAAATCATCAGCAGCTTCGCAATCGCTATATTGGCAGGCTTATGTATAAGCAGCAGGGAAAGGATCCAGGAAAGAAGCGCCTGTCCTGAAATCCCGACTGTGCGGAATATACTTACCGCTATACCGGCCGCCTGCCCCCGCACCCCTCTACTGACGATGCCGTATGCAATCGCTGCCAGGCAGAAGAAATGCAGCAGCTGGTCCATAAAAAATATGTTCCGCTCCGCTGTCCGCGTCATCTTCCTTTTCCTCTTAAGCAGCTGGATATATCTGTACTTGATGCAGTCGATCAGCAGATGCATGGATGCGGCAGCCGTAACAGCGGCCGCCATCTGCCAGGACAGTACCGGAAGTATAACCAAAAGCATAGCGCACCAATAGCTAATGCAGTGAAGCAGCACCCACTTTATGCGATTTTCTTTTCTTTCGGCCATCTTATTGGTCTGAATATAAAAGTCGCCCAGGATATGTCCCAGCAGCAGTATCATCAAAAATTGTTTAAACATCCCGTCTCTCTATCTCCTCCAGCGCTTTGCCAAGCGTTTCAAACGCACCCTTATATGCATAATAGTTCCCCTTAGACAGGCTTTTCTGAACGGCCGGCTGCCTGATATTCAGCCTCTTAGCGGCGTTTGCCTGGCTGTCCTGATGCTCCATCATATCCCATATGATCTCCCGCTGCCTGTCGCTCCAGGATTCCTTAATCACCGTCATCAGTGATAATACGGTATTGATCATGATCTGCGATGCCAGATTCTCTTCGTCCAGCTCCAGCCGGATATCCGCAGGATCTGTCCGGTTCTTCTTCTCATCCGCCTTCAAAAATTCGACGGCGTTTCTGGCCCTGTAATACCCCGGCCCGTCCGCGCCGATGGACATCTCCTTAATGACATCTGTCGTAATCCTTCCCACCCCGATGCCAAACCTTATTTTTACCGGATACATGCGGCGTTCTATCTCAAATATGATCTGCATCGTATTGGCACCGCGGCACAGCAGGCCCTGGAACTCGTCGCCCAGCGTAATCACAAATTTAGATGACAGATCCTCCGCATATCTTTCGTTTACCTCCTCCAACACCCCGTTCAGTTTTTTTTGTACCTCGCCTCTGTTCTTAATGTTCCTGGAATTTTTAATATCCCCAATGACCGCTATATACGGGTCGTAAGAAAATGAGAAAAACATCGTCCGCCTCCTATCATTCACTAAACTCATTATATAACTGTTTAGGGGAATATTCAATTTTTATTCATCATATCAGTTATAAATATTATATATAACCGATATAGCGAATGAAATCTTCTAAATAAGAATCTCGCTCGCGGGATTCTCCGCCTGCGGCGGGTCGCTTCAGCGACATCATTCCATTCCGCCGCAGTGCGTTCCTTTTCTCAATCCTGAAAATACAGCAAACGTTCCTATTGATTTCTTACTGATTATCGCTTATAACCATTATCAGTAAGATTATTAGTAAGAAGGTGACTGATAATGATTGAGAATAAAACTACCGAGTTTAAACGTGAATATACATTTTGACACTTCTGGGCGTTAAAATACAGGATATTGATTTCTATGATGTCAATATCTTTATCTCCTGTGAACTGAACAATCAGGTTTTACTTACGCCAATGTAAACATGTACATGTTTGCTATTTCAACGGATTTTTCCCTTTGGGAAAACTCGCTGAAATGCTTGTTGGTGGGGTAGCCCCCAAACCCCTGGAAACTCCCCGTTGGGTGCGGCTGCGCGTCCTGCGGATGCTGAAAATATGGCGAGGGAAAACAAAAACACCGTGCAACGCTGACGCGTCACATGGTGTTTTTGTTTTCCCGTTCACTTGGCGTAAATCGTTATTTTCCTGTTACTTCTATATGGCTCACTGCCATTACAGCCAGATCCCTTCATTTAAATATGAATTTCAGCCCTGCGCTGACCCAAGAAGGTGCCTGCGCAGGCGGACTGCCAGAAATCCGGCAATTACAGCCGTCATCGCTATGGCTGTGCACAGCAGGATGGATACCCGATAGCTGCCGCACACATCGTAGAGGGCAGCATAAAACATGGGGGCAGCCGCATAGGACAGCTGTACGGCCATGGACACATAGATGAACAGGTATTCCGATTTGTCCGGGCCGAAAATCTCTTTTACCAGCAGCGGCGGTTCCAGCGTCATCAAAGAAACGATGGAGCCATACAGAAAGGCGCCGGCATATACCGTCATAAGGCCTGCTCCAAGCAGTACGAGGAGCAGTCCGGCAGCACCGGTTAAAACTGCCAGCAGCACCACGGTGCAGACTCTCATATATTTGTCCAGCCAGCCGTAGACGATCTTCCAGAAGGTGGCACCGATCAAGGCCAGAGAGGTGGCCAGCGCGCCGTTTTGTACGGTGAATCCTCCGGAATTTACCAGCATGGTCATATTAAAGAGTATGCCGTTTGAAAAAGCGAGGCAGATTCCAAAGACCATCACGGATAAAAAGGACAGGGAGAAAAGGCATCGTTTCAGGGAACAGTTCAGGATCTCCTCTCCGTGCTCCACCTTCATGAAAAATCGCTCCCCGCCGTAGGGATGCTGCCCCTTTTCCGGCTTAAACCGCACCAGAAACAGCATCATGGGCAGCAGGAGAAACAGCACGATCAATGCCATGGTCAGATATCCGCTTCTAAAACCGCCGATGTGTATGATCTTCGTGATCAGCGGTCCGAAGACGGAACCGCACAGGCCGGAGCTTGCCATGGCAATCCCCAGCGCCAGGCCGGAATCTTTATGAAACCAGTTGCTGATCAGGATCGGCGCCGTAATGCCCGTGAGAAAGGCGCCGCACATCCCCAGGGCCACGGCCCCGATATAAAAGACCGCGAGATTGGGAGATGCCGCCATAAGCAGCAGGCAGGCTCCGTAGCCCAAGGAGGCCAGCGACAGAACCGCCCTGCTGCTTTTTGTGTGCAGCAATTTCCCGGCCAGGGGCAGCATCAGAACGGTAGTGATGCCCTTGACCGTAACATAACCGGAGACCAGGGAAACCGGCACCCTGAATGCCTGGGAAACCGGCTGAAAAAAGCTGCCGGTAACGCCTCCCTCAATGCCGTAGGTGGATCCCATCATCACGCAGCAGCACATTAAAATCACCCAGGCGTAATGCGGCTTGTGTTTGCTTTTCATTCTGATTTGGCCGGCTTATCCGCTGCGGCCCTGCGCACTCCTTCCATAAACTGCTTCGCCCTCCCGGGATCTATCGGGTTTTTCATATTGCCGTTTTTCACCCAGGTGCCCACGCTGACGCCGTCATAATGCTTCAGTATCTCACCGATATTGTCTCCGGTGGCGCCGGAGCTTAAAAAGATCGGTATGTCCGCACCAAGACGCCTGCGCACGTTCTCCACGATTTCTATGCTTTCGGCCGTGCTGCGCCCGCCCAGAAACAGGCCGTCCGCAAAGGCATTGTAGACGGTATCAAAGGCGGCATCCACGATTTTCTTGCCCCCGACCTGTTCATAATGCACTTCCTGGACATCGGCATAGACCGGAATATCAGAGCCGATGCGCCTGCGAAACTCACAGATATCCACGCACTGCGCCTCCATCAGGCCGGCATAGCCCACCTCCACGCCCGTATAGGTGTGCTCCACGCGGATAAAGTCCGCTCCGGCCGCATCCGCAACTGCCAGAGAAGCCACACCGTCCCAGTTAAGCAGGATTCCCTGGATCATATCGGGATACTCCCTCCTGCATTCCCTGGCCAGTGCAGTCATATAGGCGATTGTCTCTGGCGGCGCAGTCTGCCTGACCGGCGCGTCGTTGCGGTTCTGGATGATATAGCCGTCAAAACCGTACTCATATAGCATTTTTACTTCTTTTAAGGAGGCCCCGATGATTTCATCGATGGATTCCCCTCTGTACCGGTAGCTGCCGGGACACGGCAGAGGCTGTATCATCGCCAGGGCTACCGGGAATTTTCTCCCTCTCATTTCCATCTGTGTGCTTCCTCTTTTCTGTGTCAGATTTTTACAGACCTTCCAGCGATTTCGCATATTCCATCGCCACATGAAACAGCGCATAGGGCGGCAGAATCCCCTCTTCCGTGATCAGCGCCCGGATATACTCCGGCGCCACCTCCAGCAGCTTAAAGCCTCGAAAGTCCACGCCTTCCCGTTCCTTTTCCTCCCAGTGCGACGCAAGCCTGGGTCCGTAATCAAACGGCATCGGAGACAGTCTGATATAGCCGGTGACCGGACGGACATCCGTCTTGATCAGCGGCGTCAGCACATAGAGCGGTATCCGCAGCTTTTCGCAGAGCACAGCCAGAATATCGGATCCGACGGTATTGAATACGGTTCCGTCAGGATATACGGTTTCCGCGCCCATAAATGCCGCCTGACAGCTCTTCAGAGCGGAAAACATGGTCGTATCCGGTATGAAGTGTACATCGTGTCCTGCACGGACCGCTGATTTCACAAACGGTCTCCCCCCGTCCAGGGCACGGCTCTCCGGTATATAGACAGTTATTTTCCTGTCCAGGGCTGCGACGAAATCATTCACCGTGCTGGAATAATCAAAAATCATGATTGTATCCATGTTTTCCGTCAGGTTCTTCGCGTAAGAAATCAGTGTTTTCATGTCCCTCTCGGACTTCTCTTTATAGGACCGGATTCTGGCCGTCAGGCTCTCCCGCACCTCCTGCTCCCCTTTGTCGGAAAGCGCGTCCAATCCTTTGATGTAATAACAGACCGCATTGTAGATGGCACGGCTCTGCCTGCCTCTGGTCTGCATAAAAAAATCGGCGATCTGTCTTGTTTTATCAAGGATTTCCTCTCTTCCGTTTTCGGGCGCATCCGCAATGCCGGCGATCATTTCCCCGATCAGCCGGATGTGGCAGTTCGCACCCAGCACGCGGCTGGTCACAATGTCCTCAAATAGCTGCTGTTCCCGCAAAGGCAGCAGAGCCTTTATTTTGTCTCTTTCCACGTTATTTACCCCTTATCTGTTAAAACTTTTGCAGCCGCACCGTCTTAAAGCTCCAGCACCCGCATGGCATTTCTGTAATACAGGCAGTCCAGGGTCTCCTGCGGCAGATGCAAAAGCACAAAGGTATCGACGGAACATTTGGTGATCTTATCCGGATAATGGGAACCGAACAGGAACTTCTCCTTCGGCAGGTTTCCAAATGCCTTTCTTAAGATGGGCAGCTCATACATACAGGAAGTTTCCACCATCAGATTTTCATACTGCCTTACCAGGTCCACGCATCCGTATCCGAAATCTGTGGTTCCCATATGCAGCAGAACCATCAGCATATCGGGATGGCGCTTAGCGTAGTAAGCCCATTGGGCCGGCATGGTCCGGCATCCCCATCCTGTAAATACATTTACCGGCATCCGGTGGCTGACCGCTATATCGATGATCTCGTCCAGCACCGGCATGGTTTCCGGATAATAGCAGTGCTCCATGGAATCCAGTTCGATTGCCTTAAAGCATCCGGAAGATGCCGCGCGCTCCATCTCACGCACGCAGTCACGCTCTTTGGGATTTATGACGGCGCAACCTATGATCTTATCCGGATGCGCCCTGACCATGTCCGCCACCGCATCATTCTGTTCCCGGACCGAATAGCCGTACAGGGCGGATACCATCCGCTTCTCAATGTGGTTGTCTTCCATATCCTTCAGACACGCTTCCGTATCGTAACTGTTTGTTTCCCTGTCCCATTTCAGATGGGAATGATAATCAATCATCATGTTTTTACACTCCTGACTCCGTGACAGTCATAAATTAAGTTTCCCCCTGCGCCCCCGGGCTGGCCGGAAGGACCGGCGGACGCAGGCACAGAGGGATGCATTACCTAATGTCTTTTACAGGATACCTGCCAGGTGCCCCAGGATGCCGATCACCATCGTCACCAGCATAAGGATCACCGGATTGGCTTTCTTTTTATTCATCAGCCACAGCATCAGCAGGGTATACAGCAGAGGAAGCATGCCGGGCATGATGCCGTCCAGCGTGGACTGCAGGCTGACGACGGTTTCTCCGGCAGTATAGGACCAGGGTATGTTGATCGTCACGAATTTATAGACGAAACCTCCGATTACCGTGAATGCCGCGATGCCGGCCAGTCTGGTGAGCTTGCCGATCAGGCCGGAGCTCTGCATGGCGCCCACGAATTCCACGCCTTTTTCATAGCCTTTAAAGATGCCGAAATAACGCAGCAGCTGGCCTACGCCGGCCATCACCAACAGGAAAATAATCGGGCCGAGGACGCTGGTATAATTGCTGGCCATGACCATGGATACCGCAAGGCCGGCAATGATCGGACGCAGCGTGCCGTGATACAGGGAATCTCCGATGCCGGCCAGAGGTCCCATTAAAGCCGCTTTGATAGCGTTGATGCTGACAGGATCGATATCGTGCTCGTTGGCATTCCGCTCTTCCATCGCCGCCGTAACGCCGATTACGAAATGGGAGAGTCTCGCCTCTGTTAAAAACAGCTCCGTATGCCTTCTGTAGGCATCCTTTTTATCTTCTTCATTTTTGTATACCTTCTCAATAACTGGTATCATCGAAAAGGTGAATCCGGGAGCTTCCTGCTTCTCATAGTTAAAGCCGCTCACAAAGCCCTGGGAATAGATATACAGCTTCCACAGATCTTTCCTGGACAATTTGGTGAGATCTTTCTTTAACGCTTCTTTTTTTGCTTCGTTCTCTGCCATTACGCTACCCCCTTATCGCGATCCGTGTAATAAGCTACCGCAACACAAACTACCGCAATGATGGTAATTCCGATCGGGTTGATGTTCAGGAAACTGGAGAAGAAGAAACCGATCAGGAAATAGAACCATATATTCTTTACGTTGATGCACTTTAAAAGCAGTGCCAATCCGACCGCACCGATCATTCCGCCGCCGATCGCAAGGCCGTCGATCACCACCTGCGGGATCACGTTGATGATCGCCTGTACGGGGCCCGCCCCGAAGAAAACAGCCAGAAAGACAGGTACTGCAAACAGAATCAGATTGAAAATGTTCGGCCATACAATACAGTTCATGGTGATGCCTCTGCGGCTGCCCTTCTCCACCGCCGCTTCCAGCCTGTGCTGTGTCCATACACAGAGCACCATATTGCGGAAATACATGCCGATCTGTCCGATGATGGCTAACGGCAGCGCCGTCGCTAAAGCCACCTCTGTGCTTCCGGATATGCATGCAAATGCCGTCGCTATAATTGTGCTGAAGGTCTCCTCAGGCGGCAGCGCCGTTCCCACGAACACCTGCCCCAAAAACATCAGCTCGATGATACAGCCCACTTCCAGACCCATCCTCACATCCCCCATGATCAGTCCCACGATCGGGCCCACCACAATCGGACGGTAGGTGAAAAACTGAGTACAGTACTTGTCAAAGAACGTAAGCCATGTAAAAAGTGCTACAAGTATCGCTTTTACTAATAAACTCATACCTTCTCCTTCCCACGGATGCCCCCCGGCATCCTGTGCAGCTTTTTTCGGCGGCCGTCACACCGCCCTTTTTGATCTCATGCCTCTTTCATCGGCTTTGTCACCAGCCGAAGGCTGATGACCTGCGCGCATCGGCGCACGCTTCTGCCTCAGCATTTCGCAATCAGATCCAGTCCGTCGACGGACTTGTCATTTGGCACCGCCCGCACATCCAATTTGATGCCCTTGCCGGCAATGGCCCTAAGGTTTTCTACATCAGCTGGCTCCACATAGATGAACGGCAGCAGGCGCTTCCTGCCCACCGTGGAACGCGAATTGCTGATGTTGCCCACATTCACGCTGCCGATATGAAATCCCAGATCGAACAGCTCCAAAGCGGTCTTCGGATTCCTGACAATCAGGAGCACTTTGGTTTCCGTGACATCCTCCGCAATCAGTTTTGCGGCATCGGCAACGGATCTGATCTCCAGCCTGATATTGGCCGGCACCGCCAGCTTCAGCAGCATCTGCTGTGTCATATCCTTAGCAGCCATATCGTCGGCCACCAGGATTTTCTCCGCCTTGGAATCGGATATCCAGGCGGTTACAATCTGGCCATGGATCAGCCTGTCATCAATGCGCATATGTGTGATCAGCATACATTTTCCCCCTCCTCTCTTTTATCTCACTTCTTATTCCAGAGCTTCTCCGCGTTTTTATAAAACACGTCTTCCAGCTCCTCCTCGCTCATTCCCAGATGGTAAAGCTTCTCAATCTCGATGTTGGTCGGCTTGTAAGGCCAGTCGGTGCCGAAAAGTATCCTCTTTGATCCCAGCACATCCACGGCCTTTTTCAGGATATCCACCTCCATGTTGGCGGAAGTCTCCACCCAGAAATTATCCAGGTCTCTGATCGCCTCAATGCAGCTGTAACCGAACTCCCTGCCGCACACATGGGTGAACACGAATCTCATATCCGGACGCCTCTTGGCATGCTCGATCCATACAAAGGGCGTGCACAGCGGGCTGGCGCCTCCATGGATCTGTATATGTACCCCGTATTTGCCGATCTCATCGATCACCGGGCCCAGGGACGGGCAGTTCTCCACCGCATATCCGTGCTTCCATGCCATAAACTTCACACCGTTCATCCTCATATCCCCCAGAGTCCGGTGTATCTCGTCAAATGCGTCGGGCGCCTTGGGGTCGATATCCGCATACCCCTCGACGATGCCCGGGAACTGGCGCATGGCTGCATAAACAAGATCATTCTGCGGCCGCATCCCGTTTCCCGACAGGGAACAGATGCCCACCTTTGTGATTCCAAACTCACCCAGCTCCTTCACCATCTGCTCCGCGCTGTTGGCATCGCCGGACCGTGTCTTACCCAGGTGGGAATGGAAATCATACATTTTCATGGCCTTCCTTACCTCCTCTTACATTATTGATGTGAATATAATATCTGTAGGAATCCGATATATAGGAATTCTCGGAAAACTCCACGGCTCTTCCCTGATGATCGTAGGTCACTCTTTCCTTATATACCAGCGGCTGGTTCTCCTCCATAAACAGTTCTCTGCGGATTTCTGGCGTGGGCATCTTCGCTTCTACAGTCTCATCCGCGCTGCCCAGCACGATTCCGTGCTCCTCCAGATATTCATACAGGGATGTGGTGGAATCGAAATCCTCCCCCAATATAGGAAATCCCAGCCTGCCGCTGATATACGTATCATGAAGCGCTATGATACGCCCGTTTAACAGACGCAGCCTTTTTAAAAAATATACCTTCTCCCCGTTTTCCACCTGAAGCATGGAAGCCACTTTCACATTTGCCTCCACCGTCTTGCACTGCAGTATGATGGAGCCGGGCTTATCGCCCTTCACCTTGGCATCGCCGCTGAAGCTGTTAAATACAGCCATATCCCTCGCCTTCTTTCGGGGGGTAACCACCGTACCCATGCCTCTGCGCTTCGTCAGATAACCATCGTGTTCCAGATCGGAAATTGCCCTGCGCACCGTAATACGGCTGACTTCGAACATTTCCTGCATTTCTTTTTCAGAAGGAATTGTTTCATTCTCCTTGTATGTGCCACTCTCAATGCACTCCTTGATGTAGCAGTATAGCTGCTGGTGAATGGGCACTTTGGACTCCTTATCCAGTTTAAATCCTTCTTCCATAGCATTGCCTCCATGTTATGACGTTATAATAGCATGTTATAACATGTATGTCAATACCTTTTATATACTTTATACATGTCATAACTGTTTTATGAGTATTTTATCAACATTTTCACCTATATGCAAGGTGTTTTGAACAGGACGTTATAACATGTTTATAAGACATGCTAGATAGTTCCCGCGCATGTCGGGGCAGAGTATGGTCCTCATTGGGACACGCTCTCGCTCCGTGAAGCGCGCAGC
>OGGQ01002237.1_pt1 | contig 21814 bp, 16 predicted proteins | sample 1571191 | NCBI WGS metagenome assembly OGGQ01 (sample SAMEA2582061, study PRJEB24529) | metagenome | biome: Human gut stool | place: China | collected 2011
CTGCCAGGTTGGGCAGGTTCAGCTCCTCAGAGGCCTTCTCCACGCTGTCGTAGTGCACAGCCTCGCCCTTCTCGAACATGGCAACGTAACCGTTGAAGCCGTAGGACTCGCTGTCGCGCAGCTTGACGGCAGAGGACTCGTCGAACACATAGTAGAAGGTGTCGCCGTTGTCCTTGTTCAGCTTTGCCTTAGCCATGGTGTAGTGGTTATCGGAGACGATGTTGCCGATGTTGTCGCCCTTGATGTTGACCATGATGCCGGGGGCAGACTGGTGGATGAAGGCCAGCTCGAACTTGCTCTTGTAGCTGGACAGGAAGGCGGGCAGAGCGCGGTTCTCGCACTCCACATAGCCGCCGGCGTCGATACCCATCTGGATGCCCTCGCCGGTCATGCTGGAAGCGCAGTTGAAGAAGAAGTCGGCGTAGTCAGGGCTGTACTTCTTCAGCATTTCGGGGTTCTTGGCAAAGCCGCCGGAAGCAAGGCAGACAGCCTTGCCGCGCAGGGTGTAGCTTGCGCCGTTTTCGCCCTTGGCGTGGAAACCCACAACACGGCCGCTCTCGTCCTTGATCAGGTCGGTGACGCTGGTGGAGTAGATGATCTTGCCCTTCTCGTACTTCTCCACGCGCTGTGCCATGAACATCATGGCGTAGCCTGCGCCGCCCTCGTAGCAGCCGGGTGCCAGATACGGGGTGGAAGCGCCGTACTGGGTAGCGCTTTCGTAGTTGCCCATGGTGTTGAAGCCGATGCCGATGCCTGCCATCCAGTCCACCAGATCACCGGCGACGGTGTACTGCTTGGTCATGTAGGGCATTTCACCGTTGAAGAACTCGGTGCGGTGGTACTTCTCCATGGTCTGCCAGAAGTTCATCATGCCCTCCAGCGTGCCCATGGCAGAGCTGCGGAAGCTGCCGTCCACATCGTAGTTGTACTGCAGCTTGGAGCCTGCGGTGGCAACGCCGCCGTAGGTCATGGACATGGAGCCGCCGGGGATATCGCGCTTCTCCACCAGAATGACGCTGTAGCCGGCCTCCAGCAGGCGGCAGGCGCAGGTCAGGCCGGAGGTGCCGGCACCCATGATGACGACATCAGCCTCTTCCTCGATGACCTCGTTGGAAGCAGCGATGGTGACCTCCTTGGAGAAGTCGTCCACGTTATAACCGGCCAGCTCGATGGCCTCCTTCACAGCTGCCTTGACAGCCATGGAGGTGATGGAGGAGCCGCGCAGGTTGGGCACGTTGACACTCTGGTGCTCGACGATGGCGGCGGGGATGCGGGAGCAGGCATAGTTGCCGATGCCGATGGTCTCCTCGTGAGACAGCACCTCACAGGCAGTGATCTTGCCGTCAAAGAAGGTGGTGGCAACGTGCACCCAGCTTTCGTGACCCATTGCCTTGGTGACGTACTTGCCGTCTACCGGGGAGGAGGGCTTGGTCACAGCGGAGGAAGCAGCAGAGGAAGCTGCGGAGGAAGCGGGAGCACCGGTGGTGCTGGAAGCGGAGTTGCCGCAGGCGGTCAGCAGACCGGCAGCAGCTGCGCCCATGGTGCCCACAGCGGCACCGCGCATAAAATTGCGACGAGAGATCTTAGCCATAAGGTTCGCCTTTCTTTTTCTTTTCTCTTCTTTTTTGCGTTTTTCCTGTTCCTTCGTGCATTTTGAACATTGATACGATTATAGCAAAGTTTTGCCCCGGTGTGAAATACAAATTTGTGTCAGAATTTATCAAATCTCTTTATAAATCGTTTTCCCTTTACGGCCTGTGCGGAATCCTGTATAATAAAGATGACCAGCTTTTTACACAAGGAGGGGCGTCGTTCTATGACGATTTACCAATTGGAGTGCTTTATTGCCGTAGCAGAGGAGCTGAATTTCAGCGCCGCCGCCGAGCGGCTGTTCACCACCCAGCCCGCCATCACCTACCAGATCAATGCGCTGGAAAAGGAGACCGGGCTGCACCTGTTCGAGCGCACCACCCGCCGCACCAAGCTGACCGCTGCCGGGCAGTCCTTTTATCTGGACATGGTGCAGATGACCAGCTTTGGGCGACAGGCGCTGAAGAAGGCGCAGGATATTCAGGACGCCGACCGCTCCCACCTGACCGTCGGGCTGCGGCAGCTGTTCGATTACAGCACCTTTTCCAGCATTCTGGCCGAGTTCCAGCACCAGTTTCCCAACGCCTGCGTGGACGTTGTGCCGCAGGACAACCGCCGCCCACTGGAACAGCTGCGCTCCGGGCAGCTGGATATCGGCTTCTTCTACGCCACCGAGCACTCCCGCGACCGGGACATCTCCTTTACGCCCCTGTTCGCCCTGGGCTACCATGTGCTGATGAATCCCAACTCTCCCCTTGCCGACCGGCGGGCGCTGCATCTGGCAGACCTGAAGGGGCAGAGCGTGGTGTCCTCCGGCGCGTTCGACAGCTTTCTGTCCGCCTGTCAGGGACCTTCGCTGGAGCAGCTGGCGCAGGTGGGGGTAGATTGCAGCAAGATCACCCCCAGCTTTGAGGGTGCGCTGATCATGATCCAGATGGGCACTGCCATGTCCATTGTGCCCTGCCTGCCCACGGCGGTGATCCCGGGCATCGTCAAGGTGCCGCTGCTGGATTTTCCCCCGGTGACGGTGGAGATCGCCGCCATGCGCCACGCACCCCGGCTGGAGGTACAGTCCTTTATCGAGATCGCCAAGCAGAAATACGCCCATCACCCCGACCCGCTGCGGATGGAGGCGCTGATCTGAGGCACAGCTGCTACTGTTCAAAAGTCCCCTATGACCCATAGAGTTTTGAATAGTTACTTTTTCTGCGCCAAAACACGCAGAACGATGCGCTTTTTGCCCCGACTCTTCAAAAGTAGCCAAAGTTTTGAAGAGTCGCAAACACAACGAAACTACGTTACTTTTGAATACTATTCAATATAAAAAAGTGGTAATAATGTCCGACTCTTCAAAAGTCCCCTTATATCATAGGGCTTCGCCGCCTGTTCTGAACAGCCGCACTGCCCTGTAAAAGCAGAAAACCGGACAGCCTGCGGGCTGTCCGGTTTTTTGTGTTATCGAAAGGTTTTACTGATAATCGTGGTTGAGGAACAGGGCCTTGATGACCACCACCTCGTCATATTCCTCCTGCTCCACCTCCACGTCCGCGTTCAAGGATTTCAGGCGCGTCTTGACCGCTTCCAGTGCCTCGGGCACGGTGACAGCGCGGCCCTCCTCCACGGCGTCCATCATCTGCTTGAGCACGATGGGGTGGGCGTACCAGCTTGCCACTGGGAACGCCCCGTGGGGGTAGTGCTTGACATACTCTGCCATGGCGGCTTCGGCCTTGTCCGCACGCTTCATGATGGCGTTGTTATTATTGTGGGCGGTGGGCAGCATATTGTAGCTGGAAAACAGGAAGATGGCCGCAAAGCCGAACAGCGCAAAGTACACGCCGTAGCTGCCGGTGTGGCTGAACACGGAGTACAGACCGTAGGCCGCCGCCGCAACGCCCAGCACAAAGATGGCCAGCGCCACATAGCGGTACACCGGTTTGCTTTGCAGCTGCGCACGCTTGCGGCGCTGGGCAGCGCTCAGCTCGGCGGAAAGCTCCGGCTTTGCGTCCAGATACTCCTTTGCCCGGCGCAGCACGGTAAGGCTGTGCTGCGCGTCCTCGGAAAGCTCCGGCAGCTTGCGGGCGGCCTTTTCAGCGGCCTTTTTCTCCAGCGCCTGCTCTCCGGCAGCGCTCAGCAGATGCAGCTGCGGCTGCTCCTTGGCAAGCACTTCCAGCAAAGCGTCCACATCCCGCTCGTCCTTGAAGTTGCACTGCTTCTGCTTGCCGCCGTCGTACTCCACCACAAGATACGCCATGGAGGCAAACACGCCCTTGCCGGAAAAGCCGCCGGAGCTCATAGCCACCCGCTTGAACACCCGGGTGATGCTGCCGTAGGGCAGATAATAGCGGCGGTCGATGTAAAAGCTGTTCAGGTACAGCGCCTTTTTGCCTACGCCGCAGGGGCCGATCTTCCGGCAGGCTTTTTTGTCTGCCTCCAGCTCCTGCGGGTCAAGCTTTGCCATGCCCAGCTGTGCGGGTTTGAAAATCATGGGTAGTTCCCTTCTTTGCTTTAAATTCTACGCCCCTATTTTCCCACGGGACGGAGGCAATTGCAAGCCTTGATTTTTAAAAAACAGCGCCCGCCGCTGTACGGTCAGGCAGCGGCGGGCGCAGGTTACTTACGGAAATATGGAGCCGTCAGTTCCTTATGCCTTGGAAGTAGAGCTCTTCTTGGTAGCATGGAGGAACAGAGCCAGCATTGCGATGGCAAAGACGATGCCGATGGGGTAAGCAACGGCGGTGTTGTAAGCCACCAGCTTGCCGTCCGCATAGGTGTTGATCATCTTGCCCAAGCACTCGGGAGCCAGCACGAAGTAGGTGCAGGACACAGCGCTCATGAAGGTAGCAGGCACGGCGGTGATCCAGAAGTTCTTCTTCTCCTTGAACAGGTACATGGAAGCAGCCCACAGGACGATCATAGCCAGCGTCTGGTTGGTCCAGCTGAAGTAACGCCAGATGACGGTGTAGTTGATGAAGCCCAGTGCGTTGCCGATGCCAAGGAAGGCACCAACGCCCAGCACGGGGATGCAGAGCTTCAGGCGGTTTGCGTAGCTGTCCTGATCGATCTTGAGCCAGTCGGCCAGGGTCAGACGAGCGGAACGGAAGGCAGTATCACCGGAGGTGATGGGGCAGATAACGACACCGATCATAGCCAGTGCCACGCCGACATTACCCATGGTCTTGAGGCAGACGTCGTAGATAGCGGCAGACTGACCGGCAGCCAGAGCCTCGGCCAGACCGACCATCTTGCCATCGGTGATGGTGTACAGTGCGCAGCCAGCAGCAGCCCAGATCAGAGCGATGATGCCCTCGCTGACCATTGCACCGTAGAATACGAAGTGACCCTGCTTCTCACTCTTCATGCAGCGAGCCATCAGAGGAGACTGGGTGGAGTGGAAGCCGGAGATAGCACCACAGGCAACGGTGATGAACATGAAGCTCCAGATAGGAGTGTTGGAGGGGTGCATATTGCTGAAGTTTGCCCAGATCTCGGGGATGGTGTAGGCGGGGTTGGTGAAGATACCAAAGATAACGCCCACAGCCATGATGATCAGGCAGATGCCGAACACAGGGTAGATCTTACCGATGATGGCATCAATGGAGATAAAGGTTGCGATGAAGTAGTACACCAGAATGATGATCAGCCAGAACAGAGTGGTGGTCAGCACGCCGGACATACCGCCGTTCTTGCACAGGGTAACGATCAGGCCTGCGGGGCCGACTGCGAACACGGTACCGACCATGATCAGCAGCACCACAGAGAACACACGCATGATGTTCTGCATCACGGGGCCCAGATAGCGGCCGGTGACCTCAGCGATGGAAGCGCCGTCGTTGCGCTCGCTCATCATGCCGGAGAAGTAGTCATGTACGCCGCCGGCAAAGATGGTGCCGAAGGTGATCCACAGGAACACCACAGGACCCCACAGAGCACCCTGCAGTGCACCGAAGATGGGGCCCAGACCTGCAATGTTCAGCAGCTGGACGAGGAACAGCTTCCACTGGGGCATCACAACGTAGTCAACGCCATCGTTGATGCGCACAGCAGGAGTTTCGCGGTCGTCCGGTCCGAACGTGTTGTCCACGATCTTACCATAGACAAAGTAGCCTACGATCAGAAGCGCCAGACACAGTAAGAAACTAATCATACCAGAAACCTCCTTTTGAATTTCAGCCGCCGACAGCTTATGCCATACTGCGGCTATGACCGATCTCTGGCTTCATGTTAACACCTTTTTTCATAATTGTGTTAATATTTTTTAGGTATGGTTCCTATATCAAAAAGTATATGGCAGCTTATTTTATTTGTTTACGCAAACTTTTATTTTGCGGCGATAACACGTTTTAATTCGTCGTTTTGTTTCTCAAAAATTTTCTCCCGGGAACGGTCAAGCTCGCCCCCGCCAAACTTTGCACCGTCTTTTTGTGCACTTTGCTTAATCGTTTGCGATTTTCTCCCCAAAACGTGGAATTTGAGACGAAAAGAAGGGAAATCTGTCCTCTCAGGTGGGGCACCCGTGAAAATGGGCTAGCAGAGCGTCCGCAGACGCTCCGCTAGCCCGAAAATAAAAACAATTCTTCCGCTGCAACAACGACGACCGCCGCCAGCGGCGGAAACAGGGAGGAGTTGTTGGGGCAGCGGCCAGCAAGACGCGCGTGCCGCCCAAGGCACGATGCGGATGCTGGGTGCCGCAACCCGGAAGACACGGCGCGCATTTCAAATCTTCTTCCATCCGCTGTCCTTAATGGTGGCATCCGCCTGCTTGTGCAGCAGTTGCACAAACAGCTGCTCCTCCGGCTGCAAAGGCTCCCGCTCCGGGTACACCAGCACGTCCCGCATCTGCTGCTTCTGCGCCGGGCAATTATGCAGCGCCAGATGGTACTGCTCCAGCGCGCGCTGCGGCATGGGGGACGACCACATATAGGCCGTGGGCAGATTCTGCAAAATAGAGAACTGGCTGCACCGCTCATACACATGGATGCGGCGGTTGGGGTTCACCTCCCAGCGGGAAACAGTGCTCTCCTCCCCGGGCAGATGGGTGTCGCCGTGCAGCACCTCGATGTAATCGTTCAGCTCGTCCAGCTCGCGCACCTGCCGCCGCGCCAGCGGGCTGTCCTGACTGGTGAGCAGCAGGTAGGAAAACTCCATGATAGGCTCCTGCCGCAGACCGTGGCGCTGGCAGTAGCGCAGGTAGTAGTCCTCGTCCTCGGCAGCATAGCGCAGCAGCGCTATGTGGTAGCCCTGCCGCAGCACAAAGTCCAGGGCTTCAATAGCGCCGCTCTCCCGGATATGCACCCGCAGCTGCTCGTTGCGGGCTGCCTGCTGCAAAAAATCCACCGCCGCATAGGAGGCGTAGGTGGCATGGGTCAGCACCACCCGCAGCTCGGCGCAGCTGCGCTGCTGGTGCGCCTCCTGCGCCAGCTCGTCCACCTGCTGCAGCACCCGCTGCGCCTGCCGGATGAACCGCTTGCCCTGCTCGGTGGGGATCATGCCCGTGGAGGAGCGCTCGAAGATGCGCAACCCGTATTCCTCTTCCAGGTTCTTCAGCGCCTTGCTGACGTTTGGCTGCGCCGCGTACAGCTGCTTTGCCGCCGCCGACACCGACCCCCATTTCATGATGGCTACCAGATACCGCAGTTCCGTAATATTCATGAACCCCTCCACGTTGTTTGCAGTCGTAACTGTATTGTAACAATTTCTCCGCGCCGCTGTCAAGCGGGGGAGAATAAACCCTCTCAGTCCGCTCCCCCTTGCACCAAAGCCCCCGGGTGCTATATAATAAGGAAAAACACAAAGGAGGGGCTGTACCATGCCGGAATACCGCGTGCTGCGCATTGACGAGCAGCTGTACGGCTGCGAGGAGCTGCCCGCCGGGCAGCCTGTGCTGTGCAATGTGACCCTGACCGATGCCGCCGGGGCGGCCCGCATTCTGCCCTACCCGGACAGGGAACTGACATGTCTTGGCATCGACGAAGGAGACACCGTCTGTCTGCTGCCGGACGGCACCCTGCACAAGCTGTAAGGAGTAATTTTATGCATAATATCTATTTCACCCGCCACGGCGAGACGGTATGGAACGTGGAAAATAAGATCTGCGGCATGACCGACAGCCCGCTGACCGCCCACGGGCAGCAGCAGGCGCGGCAGCTGGGCGAACTTGTCCGGGACAGCGGCCTGCACATCGACGAGATCCTGTACTCTCCCCTTTCCCGCGCCGCCGACACCGCAAAGGCCATTGCCGCCGCAACCGGTCTGCCCGCCCGCTGCGAGCCCCGCCTGCGGGAGCAGTGCTTTGGCAAATACGAGGGCACGCCCCGGGACGGTGCGGAGTTCCGCATCTCCAAGACCCACTTTGCCGACCGCTATGACGGCGGCGAAAGCATGATGCAGCTGGCGCAGCGCATCTACAACCTGCTGGACGAGCTGAAGGCGGACACCGGCAAGACCTACCTGCTGGTAGCGCACAACGGCATCGCCCGGGTGGTGCACTCCTATTTTTACGATATGACCAACGAGGAATACGCCGCTGCGGGCATCAAGAACTGCCAGCTGGTGGAGTATACCTTTGAATAACCAAAAAAGCCGCCGGGACCCCGGCGGCTTTTTTGTTATGGCGCGTCAAGCATGACGGTAATGGAATTTCTGGTCTTTTGTCATGAACATATACACGCTCACCGCCAGTGCGGCAAGCTCGGCGGCGGTGACAGCCAGCCACACGCCATCAATGCCCCACAGGGCGGGCAGCAGGAGCAGCGCGGCAAGCTGGAACACCAGCGTGCGCAGAAAGGAGATGAGGGCGCTTGTCACGCCATCGCCCAGCGCCGTGAAGAAGGAGGACGCATACACGTTGAAGCCCATGATGAGGAAGCTCAGCGCATACAGCCGGAAGGCGCGGTTTGTCAGCGCCAGCAGCTGGATATCGTAGCCCACAAAGATGCGCGCCACAAAGGGGATGAGCACCATGGATACGGCGGTCATGCTCACAGCCACCACGGCGATGAGGCGCAGGCTCTTCTGATAAAGGTTGTGCACCTCGGCGTGGTTGCGCGCGCCGTAATGGAAGCTGACGATGGGTGCGCTGCCCACGGCATAGCCCACAAACACCGCCACAAACAGGAAGGCCGCGTACATGATAACGCCGTAAGCCGCCACGCCGTTTTCTCCGGCAAGCCGCAGCAGCTGGAAGTTATACAGGATATTGACCAGCGACATGGAAAGGTTGGTCATCAGCTCAGAAGAACCGTTGATGCAGGCATCCCACAGCACGCGGCCGTAAAACTGTGTTCTGCACAGGTGCAGGCGGCTGGTATTGCCGTGGTCGATAAAGTAGAACACCGGCAGCACGCCGCCCACCAATTGGCTGATGAGGGTGGCAAGGGCAGCGCCCTCCACGCCCCAGTGCAGCATACCCACCATTACCACATCCAGCACCATGTTGGTGCAGCCTGCACCTACGGTGAACCAGAAGCCCAGAAGCGGCTTTTCGGCGGTGACGAAAAAGCTTTGGAACATATTCTGCAGCGCAAAGGGCGGCAGAGCCAGCATCAGGATGCGCCCGTAGCGCACGGCGTAGTCCAGCAGCTCGCCCTTTGCGCCCAGCAGCATGGCGACCGGGCGCAGGAGCAGGATGCCCAGCACGGCCAGCACACTGACCGAGATGAGCGCCGCCCACATAAACATGGTAAAATAGCGGTCGGCTTTTTTCTGGTCGCCCTCGCCCAGCGTGATGCCTACGATGGCGCTGCCGCCGGTGCCCAGCATAAAGCCGACAGTGCCCAGCAGCTGCGGCAGCGGCATGATGAGGTTGACCGCTGCAAAAGCCGTTTTGCCCACAAAGTTGGAAACACACAGGCCGTCCACGATGCCGTAGACGGAGGTGAACAGCATGGTGCCGATGCAGGGTAGCACGAACCGCAGCAGGCGGGAATAGGTAAAGTGGTCGGACAATTGGATGGCTTTCTTTGGCATAACTCCTCCTTTTTTGAACTCTGCACATACAAAAAGGCCGGATAAGAACCACCGCTCCGGTGCGTTCCCTTTTCTGCTGCGGCACTACGGTGCCCACAGCCTCCGGGAAGCACGAACGATGACATCTTATCCGGCCCTTCAATTACGTTGAAACAGCCCTCCGATGAGCGAAAAACAGTATAGCAAAGTTTATTTTTTATGTCAACCCCTGCTTTGCATCATTCCGCCGCAAGATATAAACGTTGACAAAAAGAGAACACCCGCTGCGAATGCGGCGGGCGTTCTCTTTTTTGAGCAAGGGTGGGGTGACGATTCCCACATCTCCTAACAATGGGCGACGGCTGCCGGTTCCGTCCTCCGTTGCTCATTTTTATTATAGCATAAAGTGTGTGCTGTTCAAGTTTCTTCATGCTCCGCCGCAAGGCGGACAAAGGGCGCGATGGCGTTGGCATCGCCGTGGCGGACGATGGAGTAGGTGATATCGCAGTAGGGCTGGATGGCGGTGCTCTTTTCCACGGTGGAGATGAGCAGCACCTGCAATTGCAGGCGGCGGAACAGCTCCATCATGGGGCGGATGCGGTCGCTGGTCATCTTGCTGAACGCCTCGTCCAGCAGCACAAGACGGATGCTGTTTTCGCTCTTCTGGTAAATTTGCAGCAGGCTGGCGCAGATGGCCACATAGAAGGGTGCCTGATTCTCTCCGCCGGAGGAATCGCGGCTGACACGGGACAGATACGCCTGCTGCCCGGTGACCTGATTGGTCACCTTGATATCGTAGTCCAGATAGGTGCGGTAGTCCACATAGTCCGAAAGGGTGGCACCGGCAGCGGTGCGTCCCTCCTGCCGGGCACGGGTGTTCTCGTCCACGTCTGCCATGATCTTTTCCATCAGCTCGTCCACCTGACGCTCGTAGGCGGGGTCGGCGGTGGCGGCAAGGTTGTCCAGAGAGTCGCCCTCGGTCATCTGCTGGTTGCCCTTATCCACGATGACCTGATAGAACGCCGCCAGCTGCGGGTCGCGGCTGGGTTCCAGTTCAAAGCGGTAGACTTCCTCGCCGTAGGTCAGCTGCTCCATGACCTTGTTCAGCTCCCGGAACTGCCGCCGGGCGTTGAAGATATCGTCCTTCATGCGGAACAGGATATCCTTGCGGAAGCGGTCCTTGCAGTCCCGCTGCGCCTGCTCCAGGCGGGCGGCGTAGCGCTCCAGGTCGATGCGCACAAGGCTCTCATGCTGGGCGCGGTACTGTTCCAGCCCGGCAAGGCCCAAGGGATAATCGCAGACATAGCGCCGGTTGTATTCCCGTTGCGCCGGTTCAAGGGTGCTGTTCAGATAGACGGTCAGGGCATCATCCAGCTTGGCCTGTGCCTTTTCGGCGGCCTGCGCGGCGGCGCGGGGGGATTTATCCGGCCCGGTCAGCGCCTGCTGACGGCTGCGGGAGAGCGGCTCCACCAGCGGGTGGGCGGCAAAGAAACTCTCTGCGGCCTGTGCGCTCTTTTCGGCGGTGTCCACCGCCTTTTGCTGCTCCGTCTCGCAGGAAGTGATCTGTTTTTCGCATACGCGCAGGTCGCCGCCGGTCTGCTCCACGGCGGTGCGGGCGGCTTCCCATGCGGCTTCGCGCACCTCTTCCTCCTTATACAGCTGCTGCAACAGGGGGTTCTCGCGGCACTCCGCCAGCTTTGCGGCCTGCTTGTCCACCGCCGCGCGGGCGGCGGTCAGGGCGGCGCGGGCGTCCCACAAAGCGGCAAGCTCTTCCAGCGTTGTGCCGCGCAAAAGGGTCTGGTACTGGCTGTAGGCGGCTTTCAGGTTCTGCTCTGCCTGTGCGGCGGCGCGCACCTCCTCCGCAAGGGCGTTCATCTCCCCTGCCAGTGCTCCGGCGCGGGCGCGGCGGGCTTCCAAGCCGATATAGCGCTGCGGGGTGCGCAGACGCTCCAAGCGGAAGGGGTGGTGGCGCAGAAGGTCCCGGGTGGCGCTGTCGGGGTAGTTTTCCAGCGTGTCGGGGGTGTCGCAGCAGACGATGCGGCGCAGGATGGTGTCGGCATACTGCGCGGCCAGCGGGTTTTCGCTGGTGACCTGTGCCGCCAGACTGTCGGCGGGGGCGGTGTCGGCGCGGCGGTTGGCCTTGCGCAGACCCGGGGTGTCCAGCAGGCTGATGGGGCCTACCTTCTCTTTCAGCGCCACAAAGGCGCTCTTTGCGGCGGCGTAATGGGCGGGCGGCACAAGGATATCGAACCGGCGGTCGCCCAGACAGGCTTCCACGCAGTCCTGCCAGCTCTCGTCCTCCACGTTCAGCAGCTCGCAGAAGATGCGGGCGTCCGGCTCCATGCCCCGGCTTTTCAGCTCCGCGTTCACGGCGTCCCGCACCCGGGTGGCGGCGTCGCCGTGGGGGTACACCCACTTGCCGCCGGATACGGCGTCCAGCTCGGCGCGTTTCTCGGTCTGCTGCCGCTGCAAAGCGGCGGTGTGCTGCCGGGCGGCAAAATAGGCTTCTTCCAGCGGCTTTTCCTGTGCGGTCAGCCAGTCGGTCAGGGCGGGCAGGGTGTCCGGGGTCAGGTCTGCCAGCTTCTGCCCGGCGGCAAAGCCGCTGCGGCGCAGCACAGCCAGCAGATTGCCGGTCTTTTCGGCGGCTTTTTCGGCGGTGTCAGCCTTGCGGGCGGCGGCATCCAATGCGGTCTGCCGGTGCGCCAGCTCCTCGCTGAGGGCATCCAGTGCGCGCCCCTCGCCGCTGGCACCGGCGGCGCTGTGGGCGGTCAGGTAGGCGCGGCGGGCTTCCGCTTCGGCGGTCTTGGCTTCGGCGTAGCGGGTGCGCAGCGTTTCCTGCTGGCGGCGTCCGGCGTCTACCCGCTCCTGCCAGACAGCCTTTTCCCCGGCATCGGCAGCAGCCCGCGCCAACAGGGCGGCACCCCGGTTCACAAGGGCTTCGGTCTGTTTTTCGGTGGCTTCGCGGCCATAGCGCACGATCTCGTCCAGCGCATCGGCGCGGGTCTGGGCTTCCGCCAGAACAGCGTGCAGGTTTTCCAGTTCCAAGCGGTCGCCCTGCAAGGCTTCCAAGTCCAGCTCCGGCTGGGGCAGGATGTACTGGTACAGAAACTCCCGGAAATTCGGGATCTCGTCCATGCTGGTGCCCATCTGGAACACCTCGTTGAACTTTTTGCCCAGCGGGCTGGCTGCGCGTCCGATGCCCAGTGCGCGGCATATTCTGTCCCGCGCTTCGCTGGGGCTGCGGGTGTAGGAGAGCCGCCCTTCGGCGGGCTTGAAGTCCTCCTTGGCGCTGGGCGCACCGGTGCGCGGGTCGATAAAGGGCAGCTGTTCCAGCGTGATGCCGTCCTCCGAGATATACCACGTCTGGTCGCCGGGGTGCAGCTCCTGCATGGGGCCTTCGGACTCCACCCGCACTGCGATGACAAAGCTGGTGTGCTTGACGCTGTCCCAGAACTCTGCCCCGATATACGCCACGGTATGCCCCGGGCGGCGGTAGGCGTTTTCGCCGCGCTGCTTGGCGTGGACAGAGCCTTGCAGGGTGCGTCCGCTCTTTTTATTGCCCAGCGCATTGAAGTTGCGGTTGGTGGTCAGGCAGTAGCGGATGGCGTCCAGAATGGTGGTCTTGCCCACGGCGTTCACGCCGATCATATAGGTCAGGCGGGCACAGTCGAAGGTGGTGTTTTCAAAGTTATGCCAGTTGATGAGTTTCAGGCGCTTGAGTTCGATCATGCTTCACCCTCCCCTGCTTCCATGTCTGCCCCCTCCGGGCGCTCGTACAGACCAAGCTCGGTGCGGGTGCGGGCGCTCTCGGCGGCGGCATCCGCAAGGTCAGCGTCCGGCAGCGCCAGCAGCACCGTGGGGAACACCTCGATGCGGCTGTCCAGCCCGGAGAGCCGTCCCACCGGACGCGCCAGATTGTACCGGCGCAGGGTGCGCATGAGCTTTTCCAGCGTTTGCTGATCCAGCTTGCGGGGCAGGTTCATCTTTTGCAGCTCTGCCTGCACCTCTTCCACCGTGACCAGCACCTCGTCTGCGCTGGCGGCAAGGCTTTCCCGCTTTTGCAGGTACAAAAGCCGCAGCACCAGCAGCAAAATGCTTTCGTACTTGAGCAGCCGTGCCTGACTGCCCTCGTGCTCGTTGACCAGCGCCGCCGCCTGCATGGGCGCGGGGTACAAAAGCACCGCGTAGCCCAAGGGCTTGAACACTGCGCGCACCTCGTTGAGGTGATCCTGAATATACAGATATTTTGCCCGCTGTTCCTCTACACCGCCCAGCACAAAGCAGTGGTTGAGCAGATAGTTTGCGGTCTCTTCCAGCAGATCAATGGTTGCCATCCGTGTTTACCTCCTTGCGGCGGGTCAGGACAAAATCCTGAAACCGGAAGCCGCCGCGCTCCACCCAGTTTCCGGTCAGGGTGATATCATACTCCCGGTGCGGCGACTGGGAATAGGTGTGCAGGCCGATGATGCCCGTAAAGTCGTTCGGGTATTCCTCCACAAGGGTGGAAGCGTTCACCTGCCCGCGGGCTGCCAGTGCCTGCCGCGCCAGCAGTGCCACGTTTTCCTCGGTGACGGCAAGGCGGGCGTAATCCAGCAGCAGCTGCTGCTCCTGCCGCAGCCGGTCGGGGTCAAGGGGTTCGGTGCGCACCGGGGCAAGGGGCGCTTCGGTGCGGGGTGCGGCAGGGGGATACAGCGGCTTTGCGCCGAACACTGCCGCCGGGTACAGATGCAGCCGCGCCGCCACCGGGCCGTCGTCCGGCTCGAACAGCTGCTCCGGGCTGCGGATGTCCTCCGCATAGCGGCGCAGCAGGGCGGTGACGCTGCCCTGCGCCGAGCGGTCGCTCAGCAGCAAAAACTGTGCCCGCTGCACCGCCCGCTTGCGGTAGCGGATGTGGCTGGCGTCGATCTCCTTCATCAGGGTGCTCATCTCTTCCAGCGCGTCCCGCTGCTGCTGGATGAGGGCACGCACCCGGGGCGCAGCTTCACCGGGGGCGCAGCGCTCCACCCGGGCGTAATCCAGCGCTAAACGGGGCAGCTGGTTCTGTTCGCAGTCGTCCAGCTGTTCCTCCAGATAGGCGCGGTAATTGAACAAGTTATCGCTGGTTTTAAAGCGATGGTACGCCGCCGCCACCACCTTTTCCTCGTACTGGTCGAACAGTTCCAGCACCTCCTGTGGGGTGCGGTTATGGGTAAGGCGGTCGATATAATGCCCAATGGAAGCGTTGAGGGCGCGCAGGGACTTGTTCAGCGTCTCAAGGTCTGCCGCCACCTCCCGCAGCACGTTCTCGTAGGGGCTTTTTTCCTGTCCGATGCTGCCCAGCAGCTGCCACGCCTTGTACAGCTTGCCGGTATAGGTGACCACCCGGGGGTTCAATATCTCTTCCAGCGCATCCAGCAGCGGGGTGACCTCCGGCATAAAGGCAAGGGTGGGCTCCGTCTCGTAGCTGCCGGGCTGCTCCTCCAACCAGCCGGTGCGGCGCAGACGCAGCAAAAAGCCCACCGCCAGCGTGTGGGGGTCGCGGGTGGGCTGCTCGTCCTCATCGCCCGCGCCGTCGGCATCCAGCGCCAGCGGCTTTGCCAGCGCGGCAAAATAATCCTCGGCGCGGGAGACGGCCTCGGCGCGGGAAATGCTGTAATCTGCCGTATGGCGGCACTCCTCCCAGAGCAGCAGCAAAAGCTCTGCATAAAACGCCCGGTTAGGCCCCGCCAGCGGGCGGAACAGCCGTGGGCTGACCAGTTCAAACAGCTGCATGGAAACGTCCTTTCTGTGTGAGTTCGATACCCTTTTATTGTACCACAGCGGGCGGGGTTTGTCACAAAAAGGCGAAAAAAAGCCCGCCGGGCAAGGCGGGACGATTTGGAATGCGCGCCGCGTGCGCTTTGCGCATAAACAGCGGAAGAATTATTTTAAATTTGCAATGCCGGAAAATCTGCGGATTTTCCGGCATTGCCTTTTCACGGGGAGGGATTCAGGGCGAAAAAAAGCCCCGGGGAGCGGGGTGCTCCTCGGGGCGGGATGCAATTACTGTGCAGCGGTGTTGGTCAGCTCAAAGCCGATGGCAACATAGGTCTTGCCGCCGATGGTCTTTGCGCCGACACCCAGCGCGGTAAGCTCCAGCGTTATGCCGTGTTTCTCTGCGCCGCCACGCTCATCCTTCACGGTGTTGAGCAGGGCTTGAACATTGAGCCGGTTCGCCGTGATGGTTTGCGCGGCTGCGGCCTCGTAGAAAAGCGGCACAAAGGCATCCGGCTTGCTGCTTTTTGTATCAAAGCAGAGCTGCACCTGCCGCACCACGGTCTTTTCGTCGCCTTCTGTTTTGCAGCGTGCAATGCTGGTCAGGCTGTCTGCGCCATGTTTCTCCTCGATGTGCTCGATGGCCAGCCTCTTGATGTCGGCATCGTTTTCAAAGCTCGTCCCGAATGTATTATTCAGCGCTTTCTGATAGGCTCTTTCCACCTTGGGATCAAACTCCGGGTTGCCGGGGTCGCTGTCGCTGCAGGCGGTGAACAGTGCCAGTGCCATGATACCGGCCAGCAGAACAGCCGCAAGACGCTTTAACTTTTTCATGCAATGCTCCTTTTATAAAATGCAGGGGGCCCATGCGGATGCACAGGGGTATTCTGCTTTCATTTTACAGCAGCGCGGCAGGGTTCGTCAATGGCAAGTGTGCCTGTTTTTTGCCGGGATTTTTGGGCAGAGCGCAAAAAAGCCCCGGAGGGCGGGTGCTCTCCGGGGAAACATTGTGTGATCACTTCTTGTTGGGGTTCTTGACCTTGAACGCAATTGCCATGTAGCTCTGCTTGGTCTTGGGGTCGCTCTTAACAACAACGCCAATGTCCGTCCAAGTGCCGTTCTGGTTAATGTTGACATCCGCATCGGTCTTGACCTTCTTCGAGATCTCATCCAGAATAACACCCAGCAACGTGTCATTATAGGAGAAGTTCGCCGCTACGAGAACCGTCAGATACTCTTTGTCCTTACCCTTTACTTTGCCGTCAAGAACGAATCTATAGCCACCGATACCGCCAGATACAGTGAGTTTTTCGTCCAAGAACTTTTCTGCTTCATCTTTCAATTCTTTGTTATTAGCTACGCTGGTGCTGTACTTGCTCAGAACCTTAGCCTCGGCATCCTTATCCTCTTTCAGATTGCTGCCGGTGTTGCCGCCACCGGTACAGGCGGTGAGCATCACCATAGCCATTGCGCCTGCAAGCAGCAGAGCGACGATCTTTGACAGTTTCTTCATAGGGGTATCCCTCCAATCAGCGTTTTTTGTGGATATGTTTCTTTTTTCTCGAAAGGCTTTCGCAACCATCGTTGCCTTTCTGCCCTGATTATATCCGACAGGCGACGGTTTTGTCAATCGGGAATATCGCTAAACTTCCCGAAACAGTTTCGTGAAAATGGATGAAAACAGGTCGAGTTTGTTGCAGTTCTGGTATATTCCGGAATAAAGTCTGTCTACAATTCACAGAATCATCTTTTCCCTGCCCCGGCGGCGCAGTTTTTCCGGGTGCGGGAGCACTTAAATTTGGATATATGTTGTGCTAAGGCGTTAGCTCCCTCAGACGCGGCTTGCGCCGCGCCAGCTCCCTCTGGGAGGGTTTTCCCATTATTTTGCCTTTTTACACATTTTCACCACGTTTTAGTGGTAAAATCATGTCCAGATTGAAACGAACTTGGAGGAAGTACCCATGCAACACTGTCCCGCCCGCGCGGCACAGCGGCTGGCGGCGGCAGTTCTGGCGCTGGTTTTGCTGCTGTGCGCCTTTTTGCCCCATGCCCACGCCGCTGAACTGAAAGAGAAAAACGGCATCCGGCTGCTCAGCTTCGACACCAGCCACATTCTTTCCATCGGCAACCAGACCTCCGGCAAGTGCAGCCTGTACGCACTGCGCTATGCCCGCACCATTCTGGACGGCAAGGTGTGCTCCGGCAGCGGGATGTGGTCGAACGGGGCGGTGTGGTCCGCAGCGGGCTACACCGGGTACTCCGGCACCCGCGCCGAGTGCCTGAAAAAGCTGTACAGCGAGCTTTCCGCCGGGCGTCCGGTGATCGTGCACCTGAAAAATACCACGGTCAGCGGGGTAAAGCGGCATACGAACCGCACCTCTACTTATGAATACCACCTGACTTCCTCCGGCTGGAGCGAGGTGAACTACCCCCACATTGCCACCAGCAGCACCTACGGCCACTGGGTGTGCGTGGCGGGCATCTCCCCCTCCGCCGACCCGGAAAACCTGACCGAGAGCGACTTCTACGCCCTCGACCCCGCCCGGGTAACAGCAAACGGACGGCTTGCCGTCACCCGCCTGCTGGATCATACCCTGTGGGTGGAAAACTCCCCCCTCAAGGTGCTGGGGTAAAAATATAATATGATAAAACAGAGCGCCTGACACCGCAGTGTCAGGCGCTCTGTTTCTATTCAGTTCCTTAATATCCCTTCACCGAGAAGCCGCGCTCCCACGGGTCGGGCGGGATATTCTTGCTGCGGATGCCGGTAATTTGGATATAGTCGCTTTTCTGGATCATGGCAAACAGGGACATGAACTTATCCGGGTCGCCCTGTACCTCCAGCGTCACGCTGCCGTCATCCTCGTTCTGCACCCAGCCGGTCAGGTCAAGGGTCTGCGCGGCGTACCGCGCACGGTAGCGGAAGCCCACCCCCTGCACCTGTCCGGTGATGGTGTAGCGCCGCCGCTCCGTGCCTTCCGGCAGTGCAGGCGGGGTGCGATCTTTTTTGGAAAGAAAATCAAACACAGCGGTGTCCCTTTACAACTCCTGATAAGCGGTCATCAGGGCGGGAATGAACTGCTTTTTGCGGCTCACCACGCCCGGCAGCGTCCAGCTGGCATCGGCGGCGGGCTGGGTGTCGAAGCCATCCGTCAGCACCTCGGCGGCGTAGCGCCCGTTGCAGATGACCACGCTCTCCTCCTTGGGCACGTCGGTCAGCAGCATATAGATGTCCTCCACGTTCTGCTTGTTGCGTGCCTCCTCGAGATAGGGCTTCAGCAGCGCCTCGGCGGCGGTCAGGTTCTTGCGGGTCATGTAGCTGCCCTGCGCCACGCCAAAGCGGATATCACCGCACATGAACACCTTGAAGTCCTGCAAGAACACTTCCTCGGCGGTCTTGCCGTCCAGCTTTTCGCCGGCCTCAAACATCTCGTTGGCAAACTCGTTGATGTCCACCCCGGCGATCTTTGCCAGACGGTTGGCGGCGTTTACGTCGATGGGGGTGCAGGTGGGGCTGCGGAACACCAGCGTATCCGAAAGGATGGCAGCCAGCAGCAGACCGGCGGTCTTTTGCGGGATGGTCACGCCGTTTTCATCGTACATCTGGGTGACGATGGTGGCGGTGCAGCCCACCGGCTGGTTGCGGAAGTACACCGGGCCGCTGGTCTCCAGACTGCCGATGCGGTGGTGGTCGATGATCTCCAGAATCTCGGCCTGATCAAAGCCCTCCACCGCCTGTGTAGCTTCGTTGTGGTCCACCAGAATGATGCGGCGCTTGCGCAGGTTGATGATGTTGCGGCGGCTGATCATGCCGCAGTACTTACCGTCTGCGTCCAGAATGGGGAAATACCGGTGGCGCACCTTTGCCATCACGCGGGTGACGTCTGCCACCGGGGTGACGAGGGTGAATTTAATGATATCGTCCCGGGTCATGTAATAGGAGATGGGCGCACACTGGCTGATCAGCTTTGCCGCCGCGTAGGTATCGCAGGGGGCGCTCATGATAGCTACGCCGGTCTCGGCGGCGATATGCTGGATGGTGCGGCCCACCTTTGCGCCGTTGCAGATGATGATGAGAGAAGCTTCCTTTTCGATGGCGCAGAGCTGGCTTTCGTAGCGGTTGGTCAGGATGACGATATCGCCCTTTTCCATGTTGCTTTCCAGCATTTCCGGGGTGGCTGTGCCAATGCGGATGTGACCGGTGGTGCACACTGCGTCCTCGCTGCCCACCACCATGGTAGCGCCCAGCGTTTCCAGAATATTGCGGTAGCTGGTGCGGCTCTTGGCAAGGATGCCGGTGTCGAACAGATCCATGTTGGCGGTGGCGATATCCTTCACCGTGATGACGCCCTGCAGTTCGTCCTCCTCGCTGGTCACGGGGAGGGTGTCGATCTTCTGGTCGCGCATGATCTCCCACGCCTTGCGCAGGCTGGTAGAGCCGGGGATGCCGGGGATCTGCCGGTAATCCACGTCCCGAATTTTAGGGTTGACATCGGTGCACATCCGGGGCGGCGTGACCCCGAACTTTTTCAGCACGAATTCTGTTTCCTGATTCATCTTGCCCGCACGCCGGGCTTCGCAGACCAGATCACTGGTCTTGTTTTTCAGCTCTGCATAGGCAATGGCAGAGCAGATGGAGTCGGTGTCCGGGTTGCGGTGCCCGATGACAACGACCTTGTGCGCAGTTTGCTGCATACTGTACCCCCTTATGGGTCCTCAACTTCTTATCATATATCTTATCATTTACCAAACAGCGCCCCTCTCCTGCACAGCGGGGCGGGCTGCAACCTTATTTTAACACAACTACGTCCGGGGGTAAAGGGCAACAAACGGCTTGACCTGACCGGCAAATTGCTTTAAGCTTATAGAAAATATTGCTGATACGGAGGAACACCCATGAAAAAGCTTTCCCGCCTGCTGCTTGCCCTCGGCCTTGCGCTGTGCATAAGCCTTACCGCCTATGCCGAGGATGCGCCCGCTGCCCAGCCCACAGCCAAGGAGCCCCGCACCCTGACCGCCCGCACCGGCACCGAGACCTCGCTGTGGAACGCTTACGCCTTCCTTGCCCAGCACGGCACAGCCTACCGCTTTGCCCCCTGCGCGGTGCAGACCCCGGCAGACGCCGCCGGTACCGCCCCTGCCGAGGATGCCGTGGCGGTGCTGCGGCTCTACACCACCTATGTGGAAAAGGATACGCCCGTCAACATTGACGGTCATGTGTTTCTTGCGGTGACCAACAACACTGACGCCGACCTTGCGGTGGGCGGGCTTTCCATTGCGCCGGGCACCAGCATTACCATGGGCACCCGGGGCAACAACCGGGAGCACGCCGGGCTGTGGTACAACGTCGAAAGCTATAATACGCACTATCTCCCGGATTTTTATGTCAATCTGACCTGTCTGCAGCTGTCCATGAACGCGGAGCAGCTGGCAGCTGTGAACGCCGCCCTTGCCAAGGCGGACAAGTGGTCGGCATGGCACAACTGCGCCGCCTTTGGCGCGGCGGTGTGGAACACCGTGTGCACCGATAAGGTAGACCCCGGCACTCCGCCTACCCCGGCAAGCCTTGCCGCCAGTGTGCGCAGCTGCACCGGCAAGTGGAATGCTGACCCGGCAGTGCCCTTTGACTACGTTGTTTACTATGGCTACCCTGCCGTGCCCAGCAAAGAATTTGCCTGAGCAGGGGAATTATTGTATACATCGCTTGCATTTCGACAGCATCCGCTGTATGATAGGGGTATTCGAGCTTTTTTGTCATTTGCAACGGAGGACAGCATGAAATCGTCCAAATTCACATCCACTCCCCTGTTTCCACGGCAGGCGCTGGTGGCGCTGCTGCTGCCGCTGATCGCGGAGCAGGCGTTAAGCGTGACCATTGGTCTGGCTGACACTTTGATGGTATCCTCGGTGGGCGAGGCCGCTGTGTCCGGCGTAAGCCTTGTGGACAGCTTCAACACCCTGATGATCCAGATCATGAGCGCGCTGGCTACCGGCGGCGCGGTGGTCACCAGCCAGTACATCGGCCATCAGGAGCCGAAAAATGCCAAGGCAGCCGCCGCGCAGATCCTGTTCGTGCTGTCCAGTTTCAGTGTGCTGGTGGCGGCGGTGGTCATCGGCGGGCGGCACGCCATCCTGCGGGGCATCTTTGGCTCCATCGATGCGGACGTGATGCGCTACGCCGAGACCTACTTTCTGCTTTCAGCGCTGAGCTACCCCTTCATCGGTCTGTACAACGCCGGTGCGGCGCTGTTCCGGGCGCAGGGCAACAGCAAGATCAGTATGCTGTCCAGCTTGGTGATGAACGTGGTGAATATCGGCGGCAACGCGGTGCTGATCTACGGCTTCGGCATGGGGGTCATGGGCGCGGCGCTGGCAAGCCTTGTGTCCCGCGCCATTGCCTGCGCGGCGGTGCTGTATCTGCTGCAAAAGCCGGGCTGCGCCCTGCGGGTGGACAGCCTGCGGGCGATGGCGCCGAACGGCGGGCTGATCCGGCGCATCCTGCGGGTGGGCATCCCCGCCGGCATTGAGAACGGCATGTTCCAGATCG
>OGGQ01002245.1_pt1 | contig 21768 bp, 19 predicted proteins | sample 1571191 | NCBI WGS metagenome assembly OGGQ01 (sample SAMEA2582061, study PRJEB24529) | metagenome | biome: Human gut stool | place: China | collected 2011
TCCAGCGCGAGCGCGGCAATCAGCGCGCGGGTGATGTCTTCCGGGGGAAGAGGCTTCCCCTCCCGACCACAGGGGATCACATGCCAGCCGCCCCGTTCAGCGGCATACAGCGCCGTCTGCCGGCAGCGGCGCAAGTACAGGCTGTCCCTCTCGTGGATGTCCTTTTTCTTTTCGTCCCCCTCGTACCGGGCGGACAGCAGCCTCTGGGCCACGTCCAACGGCATGTCGAGAAACACGACGTCGTCCGGCCGGGGCAGCCCGAGCAAACGGTATTCGTAATCCTCCAGCCAGGCGAGATAGCCGTCCCATTCCTCCGGGGGAAGCTTGGCCATCTGATGGATGGCGTTGGAAGTAGCGTACCGGGCGGCAACGATGAGGGCGCCCGCCTCGTAATCGGCCTGCCAAAACCGCTTATAGCTGGCATACCGATCCACCGCGTAAAAGGAGGAGGCGGCGTAGGCGTTCACATCCTCCGGCCGCTTCCCGAACTCCCCGCGGAGGTACATCCGCAGCAGGGCGGAGGATTCCTCCTGGTATTGGGGGAACACCAGCCGCCGGAAGGCGATCCCCTCCGCCTGGACCCGCTGGCACAGTTTGGCAAACTGGGTGGACTTGCCGGACCCGTCGGTCCCCTCCAGGACGATGAGCCGGCCTTTCTGGGGGGCGCTCATGGCTTCCCCCGCTTTCGCTTCTCCCCGGCGGCCGCCACCAGGAAGCCGGGGAGCTTGGCCATCCGGCCGATGCGGCTGGGCTGGTGGAGCAGGCGGTAGCACCACTCCAGCCCCAGCTTCTGCCAGGCAGCCGGGGCCCGCTTCACATGGCCGGCGTACACATCCAGCACGCCCCCCAGGCCCACCATCAGGTGGGCTCCGGTGGCCGGGCCGTGCTGGGCCATCCACACCTCCTGCTTGGGGGCCCCCAGGCAGACAAAGACCACGTCGGCCTGGGCCTGGCGGATGGCCTCCACCACCGGCCCGTCCTCCTGGAAGTAGCCGTGGTGGGTGCCGCACACCGTCAGGCCGGGGTAGGTCTTGCGCAGGTTGTCCGCCGCCTGGTCCGCCACCCCGGGCTTGGCCCCCAGGAGGAAGAGCCTTCCCCCCGTCTGGGCCAGCCGGGCCAGCAGGCCGGAGGCAAAATCAATCCCCGGCACCCGCTCCTTCAGGGGGGTACCCAGGATCTTGGCGGCGTGGATCACCCCGATGCCGTCGGGGAGGACCAGCCCAGCGCCGTTGAGGACCTGGCGGTAGTCCTCCCGCTGCCGGGCCAGGTTGACGATCTCCGGGTTGGGGGTCACCACATAGGCAAAGCCGGGGCCGGCCGCCAGGCGCTCCCCGGCGGCCACGGCTTGGGCCAAGGTCAGATTGTCAAACAGGACACCCATGATGTCGTTTCGCACAGCGTTCCATCTCCCTGGTTCCCCTGTTCCAGGGGCAGAAATTGGATATAATCTAAAGGATTGTACCACTTTTTTCCCGGTTTGTCCACCGTCAGAACCCACAGGCCCCGTCCCTCAATGCCCGGCAGAGCCAAAGAGGTTCACCACAAGAACCCCGGCCACAATCAGGGCCATGCCTACCATCCCCGCCGTGGTGAGCTTCTGCCCAAAGGCCAGGGCTGCGATCACCGAGGTGGCCACAATGCCCACCGCGCTCCAGGTGGCGTAGGCGATGCCCAGGTCCAGGCGGTTCAGCGCCTTGGAGAAGAGGAAAAAGCAGACGCCGTACCCCAGCAAGCTCAACACGGAGGGGCCCAGCTTGGTGAACCCCTCGGAGAGCTTCAGCTGGGTGGTGGCGAAGATTTCCAGGGCGATGGCGCCGCCCAACAAAAGATAGTGCATGACAAAGCTCCCTTTCTCTCTCATTTTTTGCCGCCTCAGTGTATCATATTCTCCCCCTTTCGGCAAGCCGGCGGCCAACGCCGTTGCCAAGGGGCGGGAAGGATGGTACAATGGGACCAACATCCCATGAGAAAGAGAGGACGTTCCATGTTCCGCAATGCTACCATGGCAGACCTGGACCAGGTCGCCGCCATCTATGACCGCATCCACACCGAGGAGGAGGCCGGCCGGTCCACTGTGGGGTGGATTCGGGGCGTCTACCCCACCCGCCAAACCGCCTTGGCGTCCATCCAGGCAGGGGATCTGTTCGTGGCCGAGGAGGACGGGCAGATCGTAGCCACCGCCAAGATCAACCAGGAGCAGGTCCCCGTCTATGCCAGCGCCGCCTGGAGCCGGGAGGCCAAGCCCCAGGAAGTCATGGTCCTCCACACCCTGGTGGTGGACCCCCAGGTGAAGGGCAAGGGCTGGGGCAGCCGGTTTGTGGCCTTCTATGAGGACTACGCCAAAGACCACGGCTGTCGGGACCTGCGGATGGACACCAACGAGCGCAACGCCGCCGCCCGCCGGCTGTACCACAACCTGGGATACCAAGAGGTGTCCATCCTCCCCTGTGAGTTCAACGGGATCCCTGGTGTGAACCTGGTGTGCCTGGAAAAACTGCTCTAACCCAACCGGCCCCAAAGGGCCTTTGCATGACGCGCGCCCAAATCCTGTTCGGATTTGGGCGCGCGTCTTCTTCTCTCCACAGCCTTACCCCATCGGGCCCAGCAGGAGGTCGCGGGCCACGGGGGTCTCAAACAGTTCCGCCACCTTTTCCTGGTCTCGGGTCTGGGCCAGGGCCCACATGAGTTTGGCATAGGCCGCCTCTAAGGTCATGTCGTAGGCCTCCAGCACCCCGGGCTGGGCCTTGAGGCCGTGGCCCACCTGGTAAACCCCCAGGTCACTGCCCTCATTCTGCACCTGGGTGGTAAAGACCACCGTCTTTCCCTGGGCAGCTGCTTTTTGAATCAGGGGGTAAAAGCCCCCCGCCTGGCCGGCGGGGAGCCCGCCGGAGCCGAAGCTCTCCACCACCACCCCGTGGCTGGCCTCCAGGGCAAAGTCCAGGAAGTCCGGGGACTGCCCCGGCACCAGCTTGACCAGGGAGACCTTCTGGTCCAGAGCGTGGTAGAAGGTGGGCCGGGCCTGGGCCTGGGGGCAGAGGTAAGGGGTCACCTTCCCCTCCCGCACCACTCCCAGGATGGGGTGGTTGATGCTGGAGAAGGCCCCATAGCTCTTAGAATAGGTTTTCCGGGCCCGGGTTCCCAGGAGGATTCGCCCGCCAAAGACCACCGTCACCCCCGGCAGGCGGCCGTCGCAGGCCACGGCAAAACTGTCCCAGAGGTTGGTCTTGGAGTCGGTGATGTCCATGTGGATGGGCTTCTGGCTGCCGGTGAGGACGATGGGCTTGGGACTGCCCTGGATGAGGTAGCTGAGGGCCGCCGCCGTGTAGGCCAGGGTGTCCGTCCCGTGGCAGAGGACGAAGCCATCGTAGTGGTCATACCCCGCCTCCACCGCCCGGGCAATGTCCAGCCAGCGGTCTGGGGTCATGTCGGTGGAGTCGATGTTGCACACCTGAAGGGGGTCCACCTGACAGAGCTTCTCCACCGCCGGGACGTACCGGAGGAAATCCGCCCCTTCCATCCCCGGGGCCAGTCCGGCCTCCGTCATCTCCGAGGCGATGGTCCCCCCGGTTCCAATCATCAAAATCTTTTTCACGCGATTCCTCCCGTTCTCTCGAAAAAAGGGCCGTCCGCCAAGGCGGACGGCCCTTCCACTCGGTTTCTTTTCCAAACGTTGGCAAAGCAGGTTCCAGAGGGATCAACCCACGCTGTTCCACTTCTCGATGACCGCCCGCAGCTGGTTGGTCATCTTCTTGAGGTCCTTGTTGGGGCTGCCCTTGCTGGCATGGATGATGGCCACCAGATCCATGGCCGCCCGCTCCAACTCGTGGTAGGCATTGGAGGGCCGGCTGCCATCGGAGGTAAAGCTCCCCTTCTTGGGGGCCAGCTCCACCCCGGCGGCCAGCATCTTGTTGGCGGCCAGGTCAAAGACCTCCTCGTACAGGGGGGCATGGGCAGACAGGCCCATCTCCCGCAGGGTGTTGGCAAAGATCTCCGTCACAGGCGCGTCCCCGTGGACCACAAAGACCTGCTGGGGGGCGGGGTCCTTCACCGCCTGGATCCACTGAAGCAGGTGGCTCCGGTCCGCGTGGGAGGACAGGCCTTGGAAGTTATAGATGGAGGCGTTCACCGCAATCTCCTCCCCGAAGAGGCGGACCTGCTTGGCCCCGTCCAGGAGGTGGCGGCCCAGGGTCCCCTCCCCCTGGTAGCCCACGAAGACAATGGCGCACTCCTCCCGCCAGAGGTTGTGCTTCAGGTGGTGGCGGATCCGCCCGGCATCGCACATGCCCGAGGCGGAGATGATGACCTTGGAGGACTTGTCCAGGTTCAGCTGCTTGGACTCCTCGCTGCTCTCGGTCATCATCAGGCCGGGGAAGGTGAAGAGTTTGTCCCCCTCCTTCACCACCTCCAGGGCCTCCTCGTCCAGGTAGCCCCGGAGGTCGCCGGAGAAAATCTTCGTGGCCTCGTTGGCCAGGGGGGAGTCCACGCAGACGGTGAAGTCGGGGTTGCTCTTCACCATCCCCTCCTTCTTCATCTCCCGCATGAAGTAGAGCAGCTCCTGGGTGCGGCCCACCGCAAAGGAGGGGATGATCACGTTGCCCCCCTTGGAAAAGGTGTCGTCGATGATCTTGGCCAGTTCGGCGGTGTAGGAGGTGACGGGGTTGTGGTTCCGGTCCCCGTAGGTGCTCTCCATGACCACATAGTCCGCCCCCTGGAGGGGGACCGGGTCCCGAATGATGGGCTGGTTGATGTTGCCAATGTCCCCGGAGAAGACAATCTTTTTCTCCACCCCGTTCTCCTCCAGCCACAGTTCCACGCTGGCCGAACCCAGCAGGTGGCCGGCGTCCACGAACCGCAGCTTCACCCCGGGGCACAGGTCCACGATTTGGCCATACTCCGCCGTGGTGATGTGGGCGGCCACCTGGGCCGCGTCCTCCACTGTGTACAGGGGCTCCACCGGCGGCCGGCCGGCCCGCTTACCCTTTTGGTTCTTCCACTGGGCGTCCATCTCCTGGATGTGGGCCGAGTCCTGGAGCATCACCGACATCAGCTGGGCGGTGAGGCGGGTGGTGACAATCTGCCCCTGGAACCCCTCCTTGATCAGCAGGGGGATGCGGCCGGAGTGGTCAATGTGGGCGTGGGTGACGATCACATAGTCAATATAGTTGGGGGCAAAATCCAGCACGGAATTGTCCCGCTCGTCCTTGCCCTGCTGCAGGCCGCAGTCAATGAGGATCTTCCGGCCCTGCACCTCCAGGCAGTGGCAGCTGCCGGTGACGGCCTTGGCCGCCCCGAAAAAGGTGAGTTTCATGGGGTATCCCTCCCTGTTCGCGCTCTCCCGGCCGGGGCCGGGGATCGGGTTTCGCAATTATATTTATCATACCCTATTTTCCCCGGTTTGCATAGGGGGTTTTCCCCATTTCTTCCAAACCTGCCGCCGTTGCCTCCCGGGCGGCCCTGTGCTACAATGCTGGTAGAAACCCCATAAGGAGGAAACTTCCATGACCACCATGAGCCATGTCTGCATCCGGGTCCTGGACCTGGACCGCAGCCTTACCTTTTACCGCGATGCCCTGGGCCTGGTTCCCCAGCGGGAGATGACCATGGAAGACCGGGGCTGGCACCTGGTCTTTCTGGGGGACAACGAAACCCCCTTCCAGCTGGAACTGTGCAAGGAGATCGCCCGCACCCAACCCTACCGCCTGGGGGACGACACCCCCCACGTGGCCGTCACCGCCAAGGAATTTGAGGCCCTGAAAGCCCGTCACCGGGCAGAGGGCCGTATCGTCGATGAACTGGCGGGGGGCATCTACTTCATCCAGGACCCCGACGGGCACCTCCTGGAGATTCTGCCCCCGAAGTAAGGTCCGCTCCCCCCACAGAACCGCCCGGCCGCCTCGGCCAGGCATAGGGAAAGCCCCCCTCCCCGGTGATACAACCACCAGGGAGGGGGGCTTTGGGTTCCGTGGGCCTCCCCCTCTGCAGAACCGCGAGGCGGTTTTCAGAAGGTTTGGTTAGCCGTAGCAGAAGTAACTGGTGCTGGCATACCAGCCGCTGTTAAAGTACACGGACTGCCACACGCCCTTGCCCTGGGCGAAGTTGGCCTGGTAGAGCACGTTGCTGGGCATATCCACCTGGCCCATCATGGCCTTCTTCACCGCTGTCTCGCACATGGCGTAGTAGTAGGTGCCATTCTGGCTGTCGGCGGACTTGATGGAATCGGTGGCTGCCTGGGTAGCATACTTGGTGGCATACTGGCCGGGCTGGGTGATGACCCCCTTCACCGTATCCGGGAAGCGGCTGTCCGCCACCCGGTTGAGCACCACCTGCGCCACGTACTCCCGCAGCTGCTCCGTGGTGTGGCCGGCCTCATAGAACACCGCCGTGGTGAGGATCCGAATGTCCTCGTCGGTGTACTGGGACAGCTTCTGGTAGGCCACGATCTCGTCCTGGGCCGCCCACCAGGTAGACTGGGCAGCCTGGATGTAGGCGCTGCTGTCATCGTACCCCTTTTGGCGCAGCGATTCCGCCGTCTGATGGGCCTGGTCCTGGATCACCTTCTGCTCCTGGATGGCTGCCATGCACGTGGTATAGTTGCTGTCGGCGGTGTCGGCTGCAAAGGCCGCCGGCACCATGGTCACCGTCAGGGCCATGCAGAGCAAGGTCGCAGTCAAAAACTTTCTCATGAATCAAACTCCTGTCGTCGCGGAGTTCCCTCCGCCGCCCCGCCTCAAGCGCCCGTCCGGGGCAGCATCTCAGAGGGGCCTCCTGGTGGTTCCTCTGGCCGGGTCCGTCTCTCTCTCGGGCCCGGCGGCGCTTGACGGGAGGCATTATACACAAAACCCCTCCCCTTGGCAAATCCCCGTTTTGGGGAAAAATTCAGGGAAAGCTGCGATGGCTTTGGCAGGATTGTCCAAGATTTTGTTTTTGATTGTTACTCTTTTTATCGGCTTTGTCATTTCTTTGGCTCTATTTGTAACGATTTTGTTACCTTTTTGGCGCAATTTTGTTACCGTTCACAAAATTTAGCCCCATTTTCTAGGCCATTGCTGAGAAAAAAACGGGGAACCCCTTGCGGCACAAGGGGTTCCCTATTGTGCACTTTGTCAGGCCCCGGGTTAAAAGTCCTGAAATTCCGGGGGGCGCCGGGCCAAAAATGCCTCCATCCCCTCCTGTTTGTCGTGGGTGGCAAAGGCCAGGCCCATCAGATCCATCTCCCGCTGGGCGCCGTTCTTCAGGTCGATCTCCTGGCTGGAATTGATGGCCGTTTTGGCCAGATAGACCGCATAGCTGGCCCGGGAGGCGATCTTCTTGCCCAGGGTCCGGCAGGTCTCCAGCAGGTCCTCCTTGGGCACCACGTGGTTGACCAGGCCGATCCGCCAGGCCTCCTGGGCATCGATCTGGTCCCCGGTGAAGATCATCTCCTTGGCCCGGCCGGCCCCGATGAGGCGGGCCAGCCGCTGGGTCCCTCCCCCGCCGGGGATGATGCCCAAGGTGACCTCCGGCAGCGCAAACCGGGCCTGCTCCGCGGCGATGCGGATGTCACAGGCCAGGGTGAGCTCACATCCGCCCCCCAGGGCGTAACCGTTAACGGCGGCAATGGTCACCTGGCGCATGTTTTCCAGCAGCCCCGCCGCCTCGTGACACAGCCCGGACAGGCGTCTGGCGGCCATGGAATCCTCGTGCACCATCTGGGCAATGTCCGCCCCGGCGGCGAAAGCTTTGTCCCCCGCCCCGGTGAGGATGACCGCCTTGATGGTATCCATCCCCTCTACCCGGCGAAGGATGGCAATGAGTTGGCGGTAGACCTCGCTGTTCAGGGCGTTGAGGCTCTTGGGCCGGTTCAGGGTGACCAGGGCCAGTGGGGCCTCCAGCTGCAATGTGACAACTTCTTCCATGGGATTTCCTCCTATCTCCTCCCCCGTTGGGGGTGTTATCCACGATAGGCCGCATAGACCTGGCGGCGGGTATAGTCCTTGGCTGGGCCGAAGAACTCGCTGGGCAGGCTGCTCACCGTGCCGTCGGGGTCCATGGCGTACTTTAAAATGCCCTGCTCGGCGCACCAGTCCATGGCGCCCCAGTTGGCGTGCTGGGGGGTGCCGGTCTCCCGAATCTTGGCCACCCGGCGGCCGATGGCCTCTGCCCGGGGGGCCAGGAGCATGGCCAGCTCTCCCCAGGTCATGGGATCGTCCAGCCGCAGGCGGTTGTCCGAGAAGACGATGCCCCGGGTCTTTTGGAGGGCGACCAGCTTCTCAAAACCGGGCTCCTCCCGGCCTACATCTGCAAAGGGGCTGTAGTCGGCCATAAGCTGTTCCACCGTAACCACCCGGTAGCCGTAGGACTGGAGGAGCTCCAGCTGCTGCTTTAGGCCGAAGGCCACCGGGGTGCGGCGGCTCATGTTGTACCCGTCCTTCTGGAAGATGATCTGCCCGACCAAGGCATCGGGGTCAGCCTCCAGGGCCCGCTTCATGGGCTCCACCATGGCTGCAATCTCCGCCTGGAGGGACTCCTGAACGGTGTTGTGATGGATGGGCAGCCACCCGGCTCCGTCAAAGGCAGCCGCTAAATAGAGGTAGCCCATCTGGTCGTAGGCGTCGTAGCTGGTAAAGCCCCCCTCAATCTTGTCCACATAGTGGGGCGGGCGGCCCATGGTCATGGTATAGCCGTAGGTCTCCTGGAGAAGGGTGTGCAGCCGGGTGAGGTCGGCCACCACGGGGTCCAGCCCGTGGAAATGGTCCCGCTTGCCGTAGACAAAGGGCTTTTTCCCAAAGAGGACATGGCGGTACCCGTGGTTGGTGATCTGGTGCCCCTCGTGCAAAATCCGGCGGACCAGCCGGTCGTTGTGGACCACCCCTCCCCGGCCGTCCTGGTTGATGTCGGGGTAATGGTCATAACGCACCCCGCCCCAGTCGGCCTGGCCCGATTTGCCGGCCAAGTCGGGGTAGTTTTCGCTGGTGTCCCCCACCACATCAAAGGTACCCAGGGCGTGGTACTCCTGCAGCGTGTCCAGCAGCAAGTCGGTCAGCGCCCGGCCGCCAAACTTATCGGGGCTGGAGGGCAGGTCCATGGGGCCGTCGTCAAAGGTCATGGCCACCACCCGTTCCTTGGTGTGCACCCGCTCAATGCGGCGGGTGTAGCTCACATGGTGCTTTTCCTCGGGCAAGAATTTTTTCAGGACGCGCTTGCCCATTTTGCCCGCTTTTACGATCAAAGACATAGTCAAATTCCTCTTTTATTTCAATCTACATGCCATGTCGGCTGCGCCAACGCTTCCAAGATGCCATCGCTTCCCGGTAATGGAAGCCCACAACCGCGATAAAATACACCACACAGCCCAGGAGTAACTTCAAGGCCGTACGAATCAGGACACTAGAGATCCCCAACTGACCCACCGCCAATACCGCCACGGCCGCTAACGCCATTGCTATCACGCACTTGCCATAGCTTTTCCATTGAGAAAATAGGCGGAACCCTGGCAGCATCTCCTTCACGCCCCGGTTTAAGAAGTAAACCGACACCACAGCAGACAAGCTCGTGGCCAGCGTCACACCCAGAATTCCCACTCCAAAACTGAGGAGAATGCTCAGGGCCACATTGACACCCACTGACACCATACTGATCACCATAGGGGACTTCGTCTCCTGATAGGCAAAATGAACACGGATCAGCAGCTCCCGCAGAGCGATGATTGGAAAGCCCACCGCAAAGCCCACCAGGGCAAGGGTCGTACTGTGGACGTTTTCCAAGGTGAATTCCCCCCGGTAATACACCAGGGAAACAATGTCCCCTGCGCTTAACACCGTAATCAACGCCACTGGCGCCAGGATGAGGATCATCATAGTGGAGGACTGCGTCAGCATTCGCTTCATCACCTTCTGGTCCTTCCTCGCAGCGATCTCTGCAAACCGACTCAGGAGAATCAGATTGATGGTTGCCGTGAAGGTTCCCGTGACGAACTGTTCTAAGGTATTGGCGTAGGTATAGGAAGAGGCCATCCCCTCCCCCAAATAGGAACAGATTGCCTTATCCACCACGCCGTTCAGCTGGATCACAACGTTGCTCACCAACACGGGCAGGGCCAGCCGCCAAACCTTGCGCACGTTCTCATCCCGTAAATTCAAGGAGGGGATATACCGATAGAATTTCCGGCTGCGCCAGTGCAGGCACACGACCTGAATCACATTGGCGATGTAATAGGCATAGACCAAGGCCGACAAGCCCAACCGCTCCCCCAGAGCCAGCATAAAAAAGATGGCTACTGGGTTATAAATGACCCCATATAGCTTTCCCGGGATAAAAATATCATTGGCATTCTGTACTGCCGCATAGACAGACTGAATCGCCGAAAAAAGAAAGGCCACTGAGAACAACCGCAGATAGTGCGCCAGGCTTGCAATCTGCTCCTCAGTATAGGCCGGGGCCAGCAACCAGCCCACTTGGGGGGCAAACAAATCCAGCAGCACCACAACCACTGCAGCCCCCATCAGAAACAAACTCAACACCCGGGAGGCCACTTTTCCCGCCGCTGGTTTTCCCTGGTTGAGGGCAATGGAGATATATACCGTCACCAGAGCCGTAGTCAGAGCGGTGGTAAAGGCCGCCGAGAGGTTGATCATAAACTCGCTGGAGACAAAGTAAATGTCCGTGGCAGTGTTGGACCCATACACATTAGCCACAATACTCTGGCGGAGGAAGCCCAACACCTTGGACAGCAGCATCACCGCCGCCACCGCAGAGGTGGCTTTTAGAATGTTTTTGCCCATCAGCCCCTCCTGAGCAGGTTGCGCAGATAACGCCGGCCTGGGCCTCGATCCCCGCATAACCGGACCCCGTCAGGGACCCCTGGATGGAGGCTGACCCCTAAGTCCTGGAAAAAGGCTTTCCCGTGACCACGCCCCAATTCTTTTCCTCCTGCCAACAAGCAGTGGGGGAAAAACTTCATCCTCACCCCCAACTGGTACCCAGGTTGGCAGGTGGACACGTCCAGCAGTTCGGCCTGGCCCATCGTTGCCTGGACCCAGCTTTCAAAAAGGGAAGCTCCCGCTGCCGTAGCCAGGGCAGCACTCCCCCACAGCCGCGGATTCACCTCCAGCAGGAAAAGGCCTGTTTTCGTTGCCTTGAAATCCAACATGGCCAACCCCTGAAACTGCAGGGCAGAAAGGAGCTTCGCTGCATACTCAACCAACTGGCGGTCAAACATCGTCTGACACAAACAGGTAGGACCCCCTGCCAGGGGATATTCCTGCAAACTTTCATAGCAAAAGAAATCCACCGGGCGACTTTGGGCATCCATCACCATGGCCACCCCCACATCCCGGCCGATCAAGTAGTCCTGCACTACCGGCCTGTCTGCCACGGCTTCCATCGATTCATACAACGCCGGGAATTCCTCCGGATCATGGCCAATTCGATACCGCTGCCAGGATTTTAGCCCCAGTGCCTCCCCGTTGCGGTGCTTGAGAATCACCGGGTACTGCAGCCGTTGGGCCAAGTCAGAAAGGGATTCCTCTGGCTGGCGATAATAGGTTTTCGGCGTGGGAATCCCCAAACTCCGAGCTAGCTGTTGCACCTCTCCCTTGTCATCCGCCCGATCCAACACCGCCACGGGAGAAACCAGCACCTGCACACGGCTGGCAACCTTTGGGCGTTGAGCAAACGACCGGAGGGTCCCCCGCCCTACCGGCAATACCACGCTGCCAGCAGGACAAGAAGAAACAATGGCCTCTGAAATTTCTTCTCTTTGGGGCCAACGGATCCGCTCCTCGCAGTATTTACTATAAAAACCCAGGCACTCCTCCTCTGGAATCTGGGCAGACTCTCCACAGATCACGGAGTATCCCGCCTGCGTCAAGCTCCACAGGGGAGCCAACGCCATTTTATATCTTATATCTGTAATTACAATCTTCATACACTCTATGGTGCACACCTCATCCTTTCCCAGGTTACCGGCCTTGCCCTCAGCCAAAGCCCCGGTCGTATTGGTCAAAGGTCTCCTTCAGCAGGTAACTGTACCCGCTGACCATGGTCTCCGCCCGGGGGCGGTACACGGGAAGGGAGGCCTCCCGCACATAGCGGGAGAGAAGGAGGTCAAACAGCTCCTCCAAAAAATCCCCCTGGCACAGGTGGGCCACCCCCACCGACACATTCTCCAGCCAAAACAGCCCCGTCACGTCCAGGCCCGTGGGGTCTTCAAACCGGGACAGGAGGTAGACCCCTCGCTGCAGTTCCCGGTTCAAAGGGCGGCGGAGGACGGTGTAGTACACCTCCCCTTGCCAGCGGTAGAACACATCCCACACCTGCCGGGGGGCGCAGCGGCCATACAGTTCCCGTAGCAGGCGCCGGCCGCTGGAAAGGCCCAGCCGCAGCCAGCGCAGCTCCCCCGTCTCCGTCATGTCCATGAGAAGCCGGCCGGAGGTCCGGCCCAGATAGGGGGCGCGGTTGGGCTCGTCAAAGAACCCGTCGGCCAACTCCTGAAACAGGGTCCCCAATTCCGGCAGCCGGGCTTCCTCCACCCCCACGGACAGGGGGGTGAGCAGGTCCAGCAGATCGCTGGTGTGCATGGGGCGGCGTCCCTCGGCGGCCCTGCCATCGCTGTCCACCAACCCATACAGGATTTCCCGGATGGCTTGCACGCTGCGGAAGTAGGCGGAAATGGTGGTGCACAGCAGGGACTTCTCCCCATCGCTGCGGCGGCCGAAGTGCCAGTCGAAACACTCCAGCTCCCGCCCGGGGTTGGCGTCCAACAGTTGAAGGATCCGCCCCACGGGGTTGGAGTCAAACTTGGTCTCTCCGAAAAAGTAGCTGGCGTTCTGGCTGACCCGGCTGGGAAAGCTCTCACACCACGCCCGGTCCCGGAGGTCCAATTTATTCTGAAAATCCCGGTTGAGGAAACGCACCCGCACCTCCCCCTCCGGCCCCTCCTCCCGTTGGAGGAAGTAGAGGTCGCTGCGCTGGGGGGGATCGAAGAAATCCTCATACCATTTAAACAAAAGATAAAAGCTGTCCTCCTGGTGGCCGGCGGCCACCCAGGCCATGGTTGTCCATGCTTCGCGAATGGGTGTCCCTTTTCCGGCATATTTGTCGAACATCCAGGCGATGCGGGGATGGGACAGTATGTCGTGGTACATCCAACAGATCCTATGCTGATCGGTATCGACCATGAGGTCCTCAAAGGAGCTCCGGTCCAGATAGATCGGATCGTCAAAGTACATGGTGCAGACCTCAGTTCCCTCAAAGTGGCAGGCAGGCGTACAGCTTATCATTTGTATTATACCAGCTGGAGCAGGTTTTTCAAGGGGGTCTGCACGGCCTTTCCCCTCTGGCAACAAGCCCCCGCAAGGTTCTCTCCCCCACAAAGAAAAGCGGAGAGCCCTGAGGGCTCTCCGCTGGGTCATTCTTCGTACTGTTGGGGGATGGGGTCGAAGGAGAGGATCTCCTCCTCCACGGGAGGGTTGTCCTGGGCGAGGGGTTCCCCGCTCTGCATCTGGACCCACTGTTCCTTGGTGATCAGGATCTGTCGGGGCTTGGCCCCCTCCGAGGGGCCGACGATGCCCTTCTCCTCCATCTGGTCCATGAGGCGGGCCGCCCGGGCATAGCCCAGCTTCAGCCGCCGCTGGAGGAGGGAGACCGAAGCCTGCCCCAGCTCCAGGATCACATCCACCCCGGCGGGGAAGAGTTCGTCCTGGTCCTCCTCCCCCTCCCCGGCGGGGAAGGCGCCGGCGGCGGCCCCGCCGCTGTGCTTGCCCTTCTTCTCGGTCTCGGCAGCGTGCTGCTCGATCTGGGCCATGACCTCGTCGTCGTACTCGGGGGTGGCGTTTTCCTTGACGCTGCCCACCACGGCGGCCACCTCCTCGTCGGAGATGAAGCACCCCTGCACCCGCAGAGGCTTGCCGGAACCCAGGGGGAACCAGAGCATGTCCCCCTTGCCTACCAGCTTCTCCGCCCCGGTGTTGTCCAGGATGATCCGGGACTCCAGGGAGGAGGCCACGGCAAAGGCGATGCGGCTGGGGATATTGGCCTTCATCAGACCGGTGATCACGTCGGCGGAGGGCCGCTGGGTGGCGATGATGAGGTGCATGCCGGAGGCGCGGCCCATCTGGGCCACCCGGCAGATGGACTCCTCCACCTCCTTGGCGGCCACCAGCATCAGGTCGGCCAGCTCATCGATGACGATGACCACCTTAGGCAGGGGGTCCACCCCCTCCTGCCCCTCGGCCCAGTGGTTGTAGGAGGACAGTTCCCGCACCCCCGCCTCGGCAAAGAGGCGGTAGCGCTTCATCATCTCCGTCACCGCCCACTGGAGGGCCCCGGCCGCCTTCTTGGGGTCGGTGACCACGGGGATCAGCAGGTGGGGGATGCCGTTGTAAATCCCCAGCTCCACCATCTTGGGGTCCACCATGATCAGGCGAAGCTCCTCCGGGGTGGACTTATAGAGCATACTGATGAGCAAAGAGTTGATGCACACCGACTTACCCGAACCGGTGGTGCCGGCGATGAGCATGTGGGGGAGTTTGGAGCAGTCCCCCACAATGTAGTTGCCCCCGATGTCCTTGCCCACGGAGAAGGCCACCGAGGACTTGTGCCGCCGGAAGGCGGGGGACTCCAGCACCTCCCGAATGGGCACGGGGATCACCACTTGGTTGGGCACTTCGATGCCCACCACGGAGATCTTCCCCGGCACCGGGGCAATCCGCACGCTGGTGACCCCCAGGGCCAGGGCCACGTCATCGGAGAGGTTGGTGAGCTTGTTCAGCCGCACCCCCTGCTCCAGGGCCACCTCGTACCGGGTCACGGCGGGGCCCTGCACGGCCCCGGTGACGTGGCCGTCGATGCCGAAGGAGGTGAGCACCCCGGACAGGCGCTCCATGGTCCCCGTCAGCTCCTGGCGGGCGGCCTTGGCCTTTTCCCCGCTGGGCGGGGTGAGCAGGTCCAGGGAGGGGAAGACATAGTCCTTCCCCTGGCTCTCCTCCAGGGTTTTCTCGATGGTTTGGGTGACGGCGTGAGCCTCCTGCTGAATCTCCGCCTGCCGCTGGGCTTTGGTGGGTTTTCCCTCCCCCACCGGCTGCCAGAGGGGACCCTCCTCGGTGGGGGGGGCAGCCTCCTCGCGCAGGTCCTCCAAAACCTGGTCCGGCCGGCGGACATGGCTGGTGTGGTCAAAGAAGGGGACCTTCTCCCCCGTCTGCAAGGTCTCTGCGGCCTGTTGGGCCTGGGAGGGGGGCGCGGCCGTTTTGGTTTTGTCCTTGGCGCTCTTCCGGGCGGTTTCTGCCGCCGGGGCGGGGTCCGCCGCCTCGTCTAAGGGGAGGTCCGGCGCCTTTTTCCGGCGGGACCAGAAGGGCGTCACCTGGGGGGTAACCGGGGGAACCGGCACATCCTCCACCGGATCCAAGCGCGCGTCCTCCTCATCCCGGAAAACCTCGTCCTCGTAATCCAGGTCCTCCTGGGCCTGCCGGTCTTGGCGGGCCTGCTGCCAGCGGGCCGCCGCAGCTTGGATGGAGGACGGGGTCACATGGGCTGCCCCGGCAAACAGGGTCAGGAAGGCCAGCAGGAAAATGGCCCCTGCCCCGATGGCACTGAACCCGGCGGTGAACAGCACCCCTAGGCTGCCGCTGATCACGCCGCCGCCCACGCCTTGGAGTCCTTCCCTCCACAGTTGGGACACCACCAGGGTGGTATGGGTGGGGCCCAGCACCACATGGAGGAAAGCGCCGCCCAACACCGGCAGCAGCCCCAGGCACCACAGCCGGCCGGTGGGCCGCTTCTCCCGGCAGAATACCAGCACCCATGACGCCCACAACAGGGCCGGTGCGGCGAACCAGAACCCATGGCCGATGAGGCCTCGGATCCCCCCGCACAGCCCGTCCAGGACCACCCCGTGGACCTGGAACATCCCCAGGATCACCAGCAGGGCCAGAAAGGCGCACACCGCTGCGGCAATCCCCCGGGCCAGGACGTTGGGCATATATGCCCGGGGTTTGCGCCGGGAGGCCGTCGATGCGGCCTTCCCCTTCCCCTGGGAGGGGCGTTTGGTCTGGGACTTGGCGCCGCCGGATTTTTTCCCGGCGGCGGTCTGTTTGGTTTTCTCCGGTTTCTTCTGTGTGGAAGCCATACTTCCCTCCTTGCAATATGGAATCTGCCGATCAGCGGAAGATCAGGCTGGCCACCACCGCCGCGGCACCGATGCCCCAGCAGTAGTAGGCGAAGTTCCCGAACTTACCCTTGTCGGCCAGCAGGTTCACCAGGCGAATGGCAAAGTAGCCCGACACCGCCGCCACGATGGTGCCCACGATGTAGGCCGGCAGCATCGAGGTGTCAATCCCCTGCTGGGCGGCATCCCCGATGGTGAGGATGTTAGCCCCCAGCACCGCGGGGATGGACAGCAGGAAGGAGAACCGCACGGCAAACTTCCGGCGGAACCCCCGCATCATGCCGGCGGAGATGGTGGTCCCCGACCGGGACAGGCCCGGCACCACCGCCACTGCCTGGCCCACCCCTACCAACAGGGCGTCCAACAGCGTGGCGGATTTGGCCCCCTTCTTCCCCCGGGCCATGCGGTCGGAGAAGAACAGGAGCAGGCCGGTGACCAGCAGGGCGCAGCCCACGAAGATGGTGTTGCTGTACAGACTCTCCACCTGGTCCTTGATGGGCAGGATGACAAAAAGGGGCAGGGTAGCCACGATAATCATCACCACCATCCGCTCACTGGGCGTCAAGCGCTGGCCAGGCTGCCGCTTCTCCTTCGAAACCAGGCGCTGGACCAGATGCACCAGCGCTTTGAGGAGCTTCACAATGTCCTTCCAGTAATACACGAAAATGGCAATGAGGGTACCCAGGTGGAGCAGCACGTCAAAGAACAGGCTGCCGTCTGTGGTGGCCAGGCCAAAGAAGTGCTGAAACAGGGACAGGTGGCCCGAGCTGGAGATGGGGAGAAACTCCGACACCCCCTGGACCAGTCCCAGGAAAATGGAGGATAAGATGCTCAAACAATCGACCTCTTTCTATCTCTTTTCACGGCCACCCTAGATGGGGACGGGGGCCTGGCGGTACTACGTACCCTACGGGTGGTCGGGGCTTTTCCGGTGCCTCGGGGCGCAGCGCCCCGGGGGCCCGCCTGCCCGGCGGGGTCCCCATTTCTCCCGAGAAATGGGGAGAAAGAGGGCCGGGGGCAAGCCCCCTGGACCCCCGGTTTTATGGCCCGCTCGCTCTCGCTCGCTCGTTTTGGGGATCGTTGTCTTTGGTACGATAGTGGGGCTATTCCTTCCGGTATACTAAGACCGATTTGGAACGCATTTCCCGAAAAAATATGCTGAAAAGCATTTTTCCGAAAGAAAGTCCCCAAATCAGGGCACGGAACTGGTTGCAGATGAAAATAACTAGCGTCCCGCTGCGCCCCACCACGCCAAAACGAGCGAGTGCCAACGAGCGGCCCCTAAGCCAGGGGGGCGGGGGGCCACCCCCCGCGACTCTTTGCGTCCGGGCTTTCTCTAGAGAAAGCCTGGATCCCCGCCCGGGACCGGGCGGGAAACCACCCCACAGGGGCTAACCTGCGCTGGTCCAAACCAGGACCACCTGCCGATGCAATGGCCTCAGGCGAGGTAGAGCGCTTTCATCCCCTTATAGGCCATGTAGCAGTCCAGCTTGGCGGTGGTCTCAAAGGGCGCGTGCATGGACAGCACCGGCACCCCAGCGTCGATGGTGTCGATGTTCCGGTTGGCCATGTAGCAGGCCACGGTGCCGCCGCCGCCCTGGTCGGTTTTGCCCAGTTCGGCCAGCTGCCAGATCACCCCGTTGTCGGCAAAGACCCGGCGGACATAGCCCACCACCTCGGCAGAGGCATCGGAGGCCCCGGACTTACCCCGGGCGCCGGTGTACTTGCTGATGGACACGCCGTAGTTGAAAAACGCGCTGTTGCGCACCTCATAGACCTCCGCAAAGTTGGGGTCATAGGCGGCGGTGACGTCGGCAGAGAGGCAGAAGGAGGACTCATAGCAAGCCTTCAGGGGGACCCCCTGGGCCTGGCAGAGGTCGCTCATAAAGATGTCAAAGGCGGCCGACTGCATCCCGGTGACCCCCAGGGAGCCGATCTCCTCCTTGTCCGCCAGCACGCACACGGCGGTGCGGCGGGGGGCCTCGGTCAGTTCCAGGATAGCCTGCAGGCAGGCGTAGGCGCACACCCGGTCATCCTGGCCGTAGGCGCCGATCACCGACCGGTCCAGCCCAATGTCCACCGCCTTGGCCGCGGGGACCGCCATCAGTTCGGCGGAGAGGAAGTCCTCCTCCACCATGCCGTACTTCTCCTGGAGCAGGGCCAGGATGCCCAGCTTCACCCGGTCACTGCCTGCCTCCTGGTCAAAGGGGCGGCTGCCCATAAAGAGGTTGAGCTGCTCGGCGGAGACAATGGACCCCATGGTCTTCTTGGCCTGGTCCCCTGCCAGGTGGGGCAGCAGATCCCCCACGGTAAACTGGGGATCGCCAGGGTCCTCCCCGATGCGCACGGAGACAGCCGTGCCGTCCCGGCGCACCACCACCCCGTGGAGGGCCAGGGGGATGGTGGTCCACTGGTACTTCTTGATGCCCCCGTAGTAGTGGGTCTTGCAGTAGGCCAGCTCCTTGTCCTCATAGAGGGGGTTCTGCTTCAGGTCCAGCCGGGGGGAGTCGATGTGGGCCGCACCGATGACGGCCCCCTGGTCCAGCCCCTCCTGGCCAATCACCGCCAGGAGCAGGGACTTGCCCCGGTTGTTCCGGTATACCTTATCCCCGGGCTGCAGCTTCTCGCCCCGGACCAGGGGGCGGAAGCCGGCGGCTTGGGCCTTGACGATGGCGTAGTCCACGCACTCCCGCTCGGTCTTGCCGGCGTCCAGGAAGGTTTTGTAGCCCTCGCAGTAGGTCTGTATCTTCTCCCCTTCGCCAGCCGCCAGACGGTCATACCCGTTTTTGGGGGCGAAAAAGAGTTCCTCCCGCAGCTTCTGGGCGGGGGTCTGTTCCTTTTTTTCCTCCATGGAAATCATCCCTCCTGTAAGATATTCGTAAAGAGCGCCCGGGCCCGTTGGGCGAAGGTCTCCACCGTGTCGGCCTCGGTGCTCTCCAAGGTGTCATCGCAGCGTTCCTGGAACCAGGCGCTGGGCTTCTGGGCCGCCACCCGCAGGCGGGCATACTCCTCCGAGATCCCCTCCCGGGCCATGATCCGCTTCACCCGCAGTTCTTCCGGAGCGGTGACGGCCACGGTGCGGTGGCAGTGGTTCACCAGGGAGCTCTCTAAGAGGCCGATGGCGTCAATCCCCACCACGGGCACCCCGTCTGCCTCGGCCTCTGCCACCTGCTGGGCCACGGCCTGGCCCACGTACCGGTGGGTAATGGCGTTGAGGTCTGCCAGGGCCTGGGGATCCTGAAAGACCACCGCCCCTAACTTTTTCCGGTCCAGCTCCCCCTGAGGGGTGTAAACCGGGCCGAAGCGGGCCTCCAACTCCTGCCGCATGGGCTGGCTGGTGCGGGTGAGGGTGTGGTAGACCGCGTCCGCGTCGATGATCCGCCCGCCCAGGGACACCAGGGCATTGAGGGCCGTGGTTTTCCCCGCCCCGGTGGGGCCGGTGATGCCGATGACCTTCATCCCCTCACCCCTCGCGCAGAACGGCCAGGATCTCCTGGGCGGGGATGGCCCCCTCCCGGAGGATCACCGGTTCCTCCCCGGTAAGGTCCACAATGGTGGACTCCACCCCCAGGGCACAGGGGCCGCCGTCGATGATCCCCTCCATGTGGCCGTCAAAGTAGTCCAGCACCTCCTGGGCGGTCTTGGGGCTGGGCTGGCCGGCGGGGTTGGCCGAGGGAGCAGCCAGGGCAACCCCCGCCTTCTCGATGACCGCTAAGGTCACCGGGTGGTTGGGGCAACGGACCCCCAAGGTGTCCCCCTCCCCAGTGGTGGCGGGGGAGACCACTCCTTTGTCCTCCAGGATCATGGTCAGCGGGCCGGGCCAGTACTTCTCCGCCAGGCGGTAAGCTCCCTGGGGGATGTTCTGGCAGTACTTCTCCACCATCTCCATGCCGGTGACCAGGACGGCAGAGGCCTTGTCAGGGTCCCGTTTCTTGACCTCGTAGAGCATCAGCAGGGCCGGGCCGTCCTCGGCGGAGGCGGCCAACCCGTACACCGTCTCGGTAGGCAGGGCCACCAGCCCCCCCTTTAGGAGCATGGCGGCGGCCTTGTCGGTGTCCTCTAAGGAAAAACGGATGGTTTCCGGTCGATAGTGCATCATGGTTCTTCGCTCCTTTGCTTCTGTGTCTCGTCGGCCAGGATCAGGCCGTCGATGAGTTCGTCCAAGTCTCCGTCCAGGACCGCCCCCAGCTTGTAGAGGGTGAGCCCGATCCGGTGGTCGGTGACCCTGCCCTGGGGAAAGTTGTAAGTGCGGATGCGCTCGTTGCGCATACCGGAGCCCACCTGGCTGCGGCGCTGGCCGGCGATGGCCTCCTCCCGTTCCCGGACGGCGTTCTCGTAGAGCCGGGCTCTCAGAATGGCCAGGGCCCGGTCCTTGTTTTTGTACTGGCTCCGCTGGTCCTGGCACTCCACCACGGTGCCCGTGGGCAGGTGGGTGACCCGGATGGCGGACTCGGTTTTGTTCACGTGCTGGCCCCCCGCCCCAGAGGCGCGGAAGGTGTCGATGCGCAGGTCGGCAGGGTCCAGGTGGAACTCCGCCTCCTCCACCTGGGGCAGCACCGCCACGGTACAGGTGGAGGTGTGGATGCGGCCGCCGGACTCGGTCTCCGGCACCCGCTGCACCCGGTGGACCCCGCTCTCATGCTTCAGGCGGGTGTAGGCCGTCTCCCCCTGGATCAGGCAGGAGAGTTCCTTGAACCCTCCCAGCTCGGTCTGGTTGGTGGAGACCACCTCCCACTTCCATCCCTGCTTCTCCCCGTACATGGCGTACATCCGGTAGAGGTCGGCGGCGAAGAGGGCAGCCTCCTCCCCCCCTACCCCGGCGCGGATCTCCAGAAACACGTTCTTCCCTTCCATAGGGTCTTTGGGGCGGAGGAGGGTGCGGAGGGTGGCCTCCAGCCGGGCCAGCTCCTGCTGGGCCTGGGCCTGCTCGGCCTGGGCCAGGGGTCGGTACTCCGGATCCTCCAAGAGTTCTTCCAGCCCTGCCAGGTCCTGCTGGACCTTTTCATACTGCTGCCAGGCCTCCACCAGGGGAGCCAAATCCTTCTGCTCCCGGTTGAGTTTGGCCACCAGGTCAGGGTCGGCGTAGGTCTCCGGCTGGGCCAGCTGGGTCTCCACCTCCTCGAAGCGGAGGGCTGCCTTACGCAGCTGCGGTGCCAGGGACGCCATCAGGCCTGTCCGTCCCCTTCCTGGGCCTTGGCCTTTTCCGCCTGCTCCTCCGCTTCCCGGCGCTGGTAGTCGGCCAGAAGGGCCTCGTACTGCTGCATCATAATGCTGTACTCAAAGGCCGCGGCCTCCGACTCGGACAGGGGGGAGGTGTCCACCTCCCCAGGGGCAGGGGCGGGCATCTCGTCGGTCTCGTTGAGTTCACCCTTGGCGGCCTTTTCGTCCATCAGGTCGAAGAGTTCCTGCATCTTCTCCTCGGTGGAGGAGGGTTTCTTGTTCTGCTTCTGTTGCTCAGCCATGGTCATGGTCTCCTTTTACTCAAAGATATCGTTCACAATTTGTGGGGTGGATGGGGCAAACAATCCGTTGCCGGTGGTAAGTACCCTTTGGGTGGGTGGCTCGGAAGCCGCCCTTGGGGCGCAGCGCCCCGGGGGCCCCGCCTGCCCGGCGGGGGTCCCCATTTC
>OGGQ01002247.1_pt1 | contig 21765 bp, 19 predicted proteins | sample 1571191 | NCBI WGS metagenome assembly OGGQ01 (sample SAMEA2582061, study PRJEB24529) | metagenome | biome: Human gut stool | place: China | collected 2011
GCTTCTTGAATATTTTAATTTGGAAATATTGTCTAACTTTTTGGGTTCAGTTCAATGGAAGGGAGTCCAGCTATTTTTTTACCAGAATTTAGAAGATATGGTTTTCTGTGCGGCGTTCATTTTTTGACTTTCATTAGTTGACATAAGATAAAAAACACATATTGGTAAAATTGTAATTTTACACATTGATATGGGAAAAAGGGGATGATAAGAATCATATAGAAAAATCAGGCTTCCCTTGTTTTTTTGCATAAAAAAACCCGGCGATCGGGGAATCGTCGGGCGTCGGACGTGATTAACGTCCGGGGGCATAGTTTATGTACAGGAAAAGGGGCCTCCTTGTACGGTACTATCATACCGCAATCGGCGGAAAGAATCTATAAGAAAACCATTAGAATTTCATTAAAATAACAAATGTATTTTTTTTGTGGTTCCCGAAAAAAATACTTGCCTTTTTGTCTTTGTGTGCTATAATATTCTTCAACAAGGCGTGAAACAGCCGTTTTTTTGGTTGTTCAGAAGAAAGCTAAGCTGTGGAAATTCCCCCAGAGAGCCGGCGTTTGGTGCGAGCCGGCGGAAGGAAAACAGCCCTCCACTTTCGGAGCTGTCGGTGAAAGCCGAAAGGGTAAGCCCTTTATCGCTGTTCAAGTGGTTCGGAAATATTTTTTTCGGGCAATGCGGGTGGCAACGCGGGAGTAACTCTCGTCCCTCTTTTTGGGATCGGGGGTTTTTTTATTTGCCAAAAAAACCCCGTATCCTCGAACATTCGTATATATTTAGAAACCGAAAGGAGACAAAAAATGTTAGACATCAAATTTGTAAGAGAAAACCCTGAAATCGTTAAGGAAAATATCCGTAAGAAATTCCAGGACAGCAAACTGCCTCTGGTAGACGAAGTCATCGAACTGGATCAGGAAAACAGAACCATCAAGCAGGAAGTAGAAGCGCTGCGTGCACAGAGAAATAAACTGTCCAAACAGATCGGCGGTCTCATGGCAAAAGGCGAAAAAGAAGAAGCTGAAAAAGTAAAAGCACAGATCGCAGCTGACGCAGAACGCGTAGACGAACTGACAGTGAAAGAAAAAGACGTGGAAGAACGCATCAAAAAGATCATGATGACCATTCCTAACATCATCGATCCTTCCGTTCCCATCGGTAAAGATGACAGCGAAAACGTGGAAGTAGAAAAATTCGGCGAACCCGTTGTTCCTGATTTTGAAATCCCTTACCACACAGATATTATGGAAAGCTTCGGCGGTATTGATCTGGACAGCGCAAGAAAAGTAGCTGGTAACGGTTTCTACTACCTGATGGGCGATATCGCAAGACTGCACTCCGCAGTTCTGGCTTACGCAAGAGACTTCATGATCGGCAGAGGCTTCAAATACTGCATCCCTCCTTTCATGATCCGCAGCAACGTCGTTACAGGCGTTATGAGCTTTGCAGAAATGGACGCGATGATGTATAAAATCGAAGGCGAAGACCTGTACCTGATCGGTACCAGCGAACACTCCATGATCGGTAAATTCATCGACACCATGAACAAAGAAGAAGACCTGCCTCAGACACTGACAAGCTATTCTCCTTGCTTCCGTAAAGAAAAAGGCGCCCACGGTATCGAAGAAAGAGGCGTTTACCGTATCCACCAGTTCGAAAAGCAGGAAATGATCGTTGTATGTAAACCCGAAGAAAGCCCCATGTGGTTCGATAAACTGTGGCAGAACACCGTTGACCTGTTCCGTTCCATGGATATCCCCGTAAGAACTCTGGAATGCTGCTCCGGTGACCTGGCAGACCTGAAAGTAAAATCCGTTGACGTAGAAGCTTGGTCTCCTAGACAGAAAAAATACTTCGAAGTTGGCAGCTGCTCCAACCTGAGCGATGCACAGGCAAGAAGACTGGGTATCCGTGTTGTTGGCAAAGACGGCAGAAAATACTTCGCACATACACTGAACAACACTGTTGCAGCTCCTCCTAGAATGTTGATCGCGTTCCTGGAAAACAACCTGCAGGCAGATGGCAGCGTAAGAATCCCCGAAGTACTGCGTCCTTACATGGGCGGTCAGGAAAAACTGGAAAAAGTAAAATAATCTGACGATGGTTTTTGGAGCCGGTTCGGAAAGAGCCGGCTCTATTTATAAAAAAATTGAGATTCTGCGAAAAAAATGTTTGACAGATGGGCAGAATGATGGTATACTGTTTCTTGCAGTAGGCTACTTGGAGAAGTACTCAAGAGGCTGAAGAGGTGCCCCTGCTAAGGGTATAGGTCGTTAACGCGGCGCGAGGGTTCAAATCCCTCCTTCTCCGGTAAAGACATCAACTGAGGTTGATGTCTTTTTTGTTGTAACGCAGACGGATATTAGATTGACTCTACCAATCTCAATTATTGCAACAACAAAAAAAATAGGATATAATTTGATAATCCTATTTCAGATAGAAGTTGGATGAATGGGGGGACTGGAATTGTCAATAAGCTATGCAAAATTGTGGAAAATACTAGAAGAACAAAAAATAAGCAAAGCAGAATTTAAAAATCTATCTGATATGGATAATGATACATTAAAAAAGTTGGAAAAAAATGATGCAGTATCATTGAATCAGATTGAAAAATTTAGCTGTGTGTTGAATTGTCAAATTGAAGATATTTTGGAATTTATGTTAGAGAAAGAACAAGAAAAAAGATTTACAACGATTGAATTATTTGCTGGTGCAGGAGGTCTTGCGTTAGGGATTGAACAGGCTGGATTTGAAACATTGGGATTAATAGAGTTTGAAAAAAATGCAGCGGATACCTTGAAATATAATAGACCACAGTGGAGAGTAATCCATGAAGATATTGCCAAAATTTCCGGACTAAATTTAGAAGAATATTTTAATATTCAAAAAGGTGAATTAGATTTATTATCTGGTGGTGCACCTTGCCAAGCATTTTCTTATGCTGGCAAACGTTTAGGCTTAGAAGATGCACGAGGAACTTTGTTTTATCATTATGCTAAATTTTTAGAAAAATTACAGCCAAAAATGTTTTTATTTGAAAATGTAAGAGGATTGTTGACACATGATAAGGGAAGAACTTATCAGACGATACTTTCTATTTTTGAACAAGCAGGCTATATCATTGCAGAAAATCAGAAGAAAGTGTTGAATGCATGGGATTATGGAGTTGCACAAAAGAGAGAACGTTTAATTACTATAGGAATACGAAGAGACTTATTCCAAAAAATAAAATTTGAATTTCCAACCCCTCATCAATATAAACCGGTTTTGAGAGATATACTATTAGATTGCCCAAAGAGTGAAGGTGCTAAATATTCAGATTATAAAAAAGAAATATTTGAATTAGTTCCTCCGGGAGGATATTGGAAAGATATTCCTGAGAATATAGCAAAAGAGTATATGAAAAGTTGTTGGTATATGGAGGGAGGACGTACAGGTATTTTACGAAGATTAAGTTTAGACGAGCCTTCGTTGACAGTTTTAACTTCACCTAGTCAAAAACAAACAGATCGTTGTCATCCCCTCGAAGCTAGACCATTTACAGTTAGAGAAAATGCCAGATGCCAAGGCTTTCCTGATGATTGGAAGTTTTGTGGAAGTATAGGTCAACAATATAAACAAGTAGGAAATGCTGTACCTGTAAATTTAGCCTATGAAATTGCGGTGAAAATACGAGAAGGATTGGAGTGTTTGTAATGTGGAATTTATCATTTATAAGTGAGGAAGATTTTACAAACCATGTACGGGCAACTATTGAAAAGTATGGCGAAAAGTTGGAATCCTTTGATTTAAAACGTTTCAATAAGAATTTAATTGATCCAATAAAGCTAATTTTTGATAAAACTGTATATCGTGCTAGTTGGGAACAAATTGTTAGTAATGAAATATTCAGACAAAGAGATAAATCAAATAATAACGATATTGGATATTTTCATCAACGAATTTTTCAATATATTGAAAATTGTTCAGTTCCACCAAATGGTGAAGAAGGCGGTTGGGATGTCATTTATAAAAATCAAGAGGGCATTTTATTGCCAGATGGAAGTGTTGTGCACACGATTTATGTTGAAATGAAAAATAAGCATAATACAATGAATTCTGCATCAGCAGGGAAAACCTTTATTAAGATGCAAAATCAATTACTAAATGATGATGATTGTGCTTGTTTTTTAGTAGAAGCGATTGCGCAGCATTCACAAAATATCAAATGGGAAACGACTGTAGATAAGAAAAAAGGTAGGACATAAATTAATTAGACGGGTTAGCATAGATAAGTTTTATGAGTTGGTTACTGGTGATAAAAATGCCTTTTATAAGATGTGTATGGTATTACCAAATGTGATAGAACGAGTTGTGACAGAGTTAAATGATACACTAGTTCCAAATGATATTGTTTTGGATGAATTGAAAGAGATGGTGTCTAAGTACAAAATGGAAACAGAAGATTTATCTTTTGCAATGGCTGTATTTCTATTAGGATTTGGTACGTATTTGGGCTTTGACAAGTAGGATTGTATATGAAATTTTAGCATATGAAAAAAGAGGGTAATTTGGAAACAAATTACCCTCTTTTTTCATTCCTCTATTTCATACACCATTTCCCCGCTGTAACAAACTTCCACCATACATTCCACCATTCCTTCTCCCTTTGTCATCATTCCTTTCCATTTTGCCTGCCAAAAGCCATAAGTTTCATCTATGACCTCCAACCGTTCAAAATGAGGAAGAAAGTCCTTCAATTCCCATTTTTCGCCGGAAAAAGCGCCTGTTTCTCCCAGTCCATCAAAAACATATAGAAAGGAAGAATCCCAGTCCACGCCAGTAAATTTGACCTTCGCCCCTGCTGTCTGTTCACAGGGGGAGGCGGTGGAAAAAATGCCGTAGGGAAAGTGGCAGACCAGCGTTTCTTCCTCTGCATCCAGCTTTGTCAGATACCCATCATGGAGACTGTAGGGCAGGGAATATAGAGGTTGTGTTAGGGTTGTTTTCATGGGCAGTTCAAATCCTTCCGTTGGTTTTTGCTCAGGATAACGGAAAAGGGATATGCTGTCAAGAAATCAGCCGCTTCTTTAAGAAAACATTAGGAAAATAGAAAAGCTGGAATCCTTGATATAAAGGACTCCAGCTTCTTTTCCGAACATTTTAGAATCCGTAAACAGCTGTGATGCTTGCGCTTACTTCAATATCTTCATAAGAAATGTTGGTGTTTCTGTTGGCGCTGCCTGTTGCCATGGCATCCATGGCCATTGCTTCTTCTACACCATATTCCATTTCTTTATAGCTGGTGGAGGTGTTGCGGCTGTTTTCCACAACGGATACCACCTGTCCCAGCGGTTTGCCGTAAGCCTGGGCAATGGCTGTGGCAGAGGACTGGGCAGCTTTTACGGCTTCTGTCAGTGCCTGATTGTAGTAGGTTTCCGGTTTTTCCAGAGAGAATGTGACGCCGTTGGTGCCGGTTGCCCCTGCGTTCAGGGCAGCGTCTACATATTTCCCTGCATTGTCCACATCATTGGTGGTGACATTCACAGAGGTGTAAGCCTGATAGTTTTCCACTGTCCGTTTGCCTGTTTCCTCGTCATACTGATAGGAAGGATATACAGAGACATAGGAAGTCACAATATCTTCATCTGTTACGCCCAAAGCTTTCATGGCAGCAACGATGTCTGTCAGTTCTTCATTCACGTCTTTCTGTGCCTGTGCCGCTGTTTTAGCGGTCTTTTCCACAGTCACATGAATGGTGGCAACGTCAGGGGCTACCTGTACAACACCCTGTCCGTTGACGGTGATGGTGTTTGCCGCAGGTTCCGCCGCCAGCGCCACGGTGCTCATGCCCAAAGCCAGTACTGTCGCAGTCATACATGCCATCATGTTTCGTTTCCATTTTTTCATACCAACAACCCCTTTCCATTTTAGGACTCTTTCCTATATACGGATTCTTTTTTTCTTTTGGACGAAGAAAAATACAGAAAAGTTGCGGAATTTTCGATTTTTTTCAAAAAATATCCAAAAATCTTGTTTTTCAAAAAATGGTGTCCAATATGGTAAGAATCCCGTCCACCACAATTTCAAAGATATTCAAAAAAATATTCCGGCGTTTTTCTTTTTTGGATTTCATTTTCTTTTTCATGGCGTCCTCCTTTCGGGGGTCCTCAGCCATTCAGCGGTTTTTCCCGTTTGATGCCCACATAAGCCCCGTCGATGCATTCCCCTACAGCAGGATAGCCCAATGCCTCGTAATAGCGGCTCAAATCGTCGTTGACCTTCTGGGAATCCAGCCGCAGCACTTCTTTTCCGGCGTTGCGCGCATAGGTTTCCGCAAAGGTGAGCATTTCCCGTCCCAATCCTGCATAAGCAGGGTCTGTGGCGAAGTGATGGACATAATAGGCATCTTTGTCGTTGTCCCATCTGGGGTCTATGTCAAAAAGGGCAATGACGCCGATGACTTTGTCCCCATCCATGGCAAGAAATACACTGTTTTCCTGTACACGTTCCTCAAAATAGGAGGCAGGATATACTGTCAGGTAATCGGTCTTGTTCCACTGATACAGCCCTTTTTCGTCCATCCAGTCAATACGTTTTTGCAGCAGAGCAAGGATGGTGGGCACATCCCCCAGAACAGCCCGCCGCATTTCTTGGCCGCCCATCATTTCAGTTTTTCCCATTCGGCTTCTTTGAAGCCTACCAGCACAAAATCATCGCCGATGATGAGGGGACGTTTCACCAGCATGCCGTTGGTTGCCAGAAGGGCAAACTGTTCTTCGTCGCTCATGTCCGCCAGCTTGTCTTTCAGCTGCATTTCCTTGTAAAGCATGCCGCTGGTGTTGAAGAATTTCTTCAGCGGCAGACCGCTTTTGGCGTGCCATAGCTTCAGTTCCTCAGCGGTAGGATTGTTTTCCACAATATGACGGTCGACAAAATCTACACCTGCACCTTCCAGCCATGCTTTGGCTTTTTTGCAGGTGCTGCATTTGGGATATTCCAGAAATAATACGGACATGTGAGTCCCTCCTTTTTGTTTCCATGATATTTTTTTCAGTATAGCATGGGGCAGGATAAAAGACAAAAGGTTTTTGCAGAAGGTCAGATTTCTTGAGAACGTTGTTTTTGGTATGAGTGGTATTTTTAAAAAGGATATGGTAAAATGCAACTGTCTGGAGGTTATAGGTATGGAAGCATTTTCAAAAGAAACCATCCAAAAACTGAAAACTTATGTGTATGTGTATTCAGACCCAGATACATTACAGCCTTTTTATGTGGGAAAAGGAAAGGGAAATCGGGCTTTTGCACATTTGGCAGCCGAGGATGAAAGTGAGAAAAGCAAATATATCAGAGCTTTAAAGGAAAAGGGGAAGGAACCGATTATTGAGATATTGGTACATGGCTTGGAAGAAGAAACGGCTTATAAGGTAGAAGCTGCCGTTATCGACTTGATCGGCATTGAAAATTTGACAAACCAGCAAAGAGGTTATGAAAGCAGCACTTATGGAAAAGTAGAGGTTTCTGTGCTGGATAACAGATATGCGGCAAAAGAAATCTGTGAGGAGGATTTCTTGGAAAACACCATTTTGATCCGCATCAATAAGAGTTATTATAACGGCATTTCTCCTCAGGAACTTTATGATGTAACAAGAGGATATTGGCAGATTAATCCAAAACGTGCCGAGGAAATGAAATATGCCATGCCTGTTTATGACGGTATGATTTTGGAGGTATATGAAATACAGGGCTGGTATCCTGCTCATTCGACCATGATGTGTAATAGAGAAATCAGTTCGGATGAAAAAGAAGCTACAAAAGAACGGTATGAGTTTGTGGGCAGATATGCGACAGATGCAGTCCGTCAGTTTTTTAAAGGAAAGTATGTTACATCTGTTTTCAAAAAGGGTGGACAAAATCCAATTCGCTATATTATAAAAGACTCAATGGAAAAGAAAGGATGAACTCTATGAAATTTGGATTTATCGGTGCAGGCAATATGGTCAGCGCCATTGTCAAAGGCATGACTGCCAACGGCTATGACGGAAAAAATATTTTCATCACCAGCAAGACCGTTACTTCCGCGGCGAAACTGGCGGAAGGCTGCGGCGCAAACAGCTGCCGGACGGCAGGGGAAGTCATTGCCCAGAGCGATGTGGTTGTGCTGGGGGTAAAACCTCATATTCTGGCGGAAATCCTGCCGGGCTTACAGGCGGATTTCGCTGCGAAAAGACCTCTGGTGGTGTCCATTGCCGCAGGGAAAACACTGGCGTATCTGGCAGAACATCTGCCCAAGGATACACCCATCGTCCGTGTCATGCCCAATATCAACGCCAAAATCGGCGCGTCTACCACAGGTATCTGCCATAACGATGCTGTCACAGCAGACCAGTTGGAAGCAGTGAAGGCGGTCTTTGCCACCATCGGCAGTGTGGCGGAAATTCCCGAAAATCATTTCGGCATTTTCAGTGTTATCGGCGGTGCGGCCGTTGCCTTCCATTATATGTATATGGATGCATTGGCAAGAGCAGCTCTGAAGGCTGGCATGCCCAAGAAACAGGCGCTGGAAATCGTGGCGGAAACAGTGAAGGGCAGTGCGGAAATGGTGCTCAAAAGCGGTGAAGCCCCTTGGCCTTTGGTAGATCAGGTATGCTCTCCCGGCGGCACCACCATCGAAGGTGTCACCACACTACAGGCAAAAGGCTTTGAAGCGGCAGCGGCAGCGGCATTTGATGCGGTGCTGGAAAAGGATAAAAAGATCGGACGGGGCGAAGCCTGAGGGATTTTTTTTACGATCTTGCCCTTTGTGAAAAACGCGCAAAATAGAAATATTTCATTTTTTTTACATTTACACGAAATTTGACAAAATTGCATTGAATTAACCCGTAGAATTCGTTATAATGGTTACGCGGGTAATTTTAATACTGAAACAACAAAAAATATGGTGAGTTGAGGAGGAAAACAGTATGAAAAACAGAAAATACGGTCGTATGGTAGCTATGGCTCTGGCTGCTATGATGGCTATGCCCACAGTAGCATTCGCAGCTGGTACAACATTCGAAGAAGACGAAGCGTACTACGCAGCTCTGGAACAGGGTCTGGTTCCTGAAGAAGTTATCACACAGGACGAAAACGGCAACTATGTAATCAACAATGGCACAGCAACAACACCCGAAGGTGGCGAAACAACAACACCTGAAGGCGGCGAAGCAACAACACCCGAAGGCGGCGAAGCAACAACACCTGAAGGCGGCGAAACAGCAGCTCTGCCTTTCACAGACGTTGCAGCAGACGCAACTTACTACAATGCAGTAAAATACGTTTACGACAACAAACTGATGGCTGGTACAACAGACACAACATTTGAACCCGAAGCATCTCTGCAGAGAGCAATGCTGACTCAGATCCTGTACAACAAAGAAGGCGCAACAGACGTTGCTACAGAATCTGCTTACACAGACGTTGAAATCGGCAGATGGTACGCTACATCCTGCCTGTGGGCAGCAGACAAAGGTCTGATGAACGGTGTAAGCGAAACAGAATTCGCTCCTAAAGCAAACCTGACAGTTGAACAGCTGGTTAAAGTTCTGTATGACTACGCAAAATCCAAAGGCGTTGACGTAACAGTAGAAACAGCTACAGACGTTGCTACAGCTTCCGACTGGGCAAAAGACGCTATGAGCTGGGCAGTAAGCCTGAAACTGGTTGCAGCTGATGTTGATGCAAAAGCTGACGCTACAAGAGCACAGGTTGCTGAAATGCTGATGCTGACAGCTGACCTGAAAGGTACAGAAGCTCCTGCAACAGAAACAGTTCCTGCAACAGAAGTAAAACCTGCTGAAGAAGCAACAACAGTTCCTGCAGAAGAAGTAAAACCTGCTGAAGAAACAAAACCTGCAGAAGAAACAACAACAACAGAAACAACAACAACAACAGAAGCTACAGAAGCTCCTGCTGCAACACCCGCTGCATAATTGATTCTGATTGTTAGCAGAAAACCGCTTTTCGACAGCGGCTGCTTCATGAGAAAATAGTGATAGCCGGAATCCTTACATCTAAAGGACTCCGGCTATTTTATTTTGTGCTGGAACAGACAGCATGATCTCCCTTAAGTCCCCCCTTGGTATTCGTTGCCGTGACCATTGCCATCTGCGCCGGCGTGTGCGGTTCGGCTTCCGGCGGTATGGGCGTTGCCTTTGCGGCACTGACAGATACTTATAAGAGTATGGGTGTCAGTCTGGAGGCTGTCCATCGTATCGGCGCCATTGCCGCAGGCACATTGGATACCCTGCCCCATCAGGGCGCACAGATTACACTGCTGGGCATCTGTAAATTGACCCATAAAGAAGCATATTTCGATATTGCCGTGACACAGATTCTCATTCCTATTTTGACACTGGTCATTTTTATTCCATTGGTTTCTATTGGGCTTTAAAAAATAGAAACAGTTATCCATTTAGAAAACTCCATTTTCTCTCTCTCAATTTCTAAATGGCGCAAACATAGCCCAAAACAAAATAAAACAGCTGAAATCCCTTATATTTTTAAGGATTCCAGCTGTTTTTGTTTAGAAAGGATTGCCGAAGATAGGTCGGCGTTTTTGTATCTTAGTAGAACAGATGGAAGTTATCAAATTTCCACTGTCCGTCTTCCTGTACCAGATTGAATGTGTAATCTGTTGTTTCGTACATGGAAGTGTCCGCAGGGGCTTCTGTGAAGGTTTCTCCTTCATAAGGATTGCCGTCTTTGGTGTAGTATGCGGTAGCGGTTACAGACATGCCTGTTTCTGTTTCCACAGGTTCACCCATAACATAGCCTGCGTAGAAGATGTTTGTGCCTCTGGCGCCGTCCAGAACATACAGACCGCCGCCTTTGCCTTCTGTGAAACGGATGTTGTTTTCAGCAAAGATGTCAGTGTCCATCATATTCTGTGTGAAGTACTGTCCCAGATAGGTGCGGAATGCTTCCATATCGGAGAAGCGTTGGTCGGTGACACGGTTGTAAGTGTAGCCGTCTACGTCAATGACGTCTGTGGTGCTCATGTCAAAGCCATCCAGTACAATCTGTTTGTAGATGGCAAAAGCGCCGTCATAGAGTGTCTGGAACTGTTCCGCAGTCAGTTCGCCGTCAGCAGCAGTTGTTTCTGTAGTTGTTTCCTGCTGCTGTGTTTCTCCTTCTGTGGTTGTGGTTTCTTTTGATGTACAGCCAAAGAGCAGTGCAGCAGCCAGGGCACAGCTGAGCACAATGGCCAGTTTCTTTTTCATTTTGTAAGACTCCTTTCGTATTTTTCGTCTTGATGTTTTCGTCCCTATTATACCATGGTTTCAAAAGAAAAACGGGATTTTCAGGGAAGTTTAAGAATTTTGAAATATTGCTGTAATCATTTATTGGTAAAGAGCCGGAAGTGGTTTTTGTGGTAATCCAGCAGACCGTCCTTTTTCATGCGGCTCAGCTCTGCCGACATGGCGCTGCGTTCCACCGCCAAATAGTCGGCCAATTGCTGTCTGTCAAAGGGAATGGAAAAAACAGCGCTGCCGGAATCCTGTGCGCAGGAGGAAAGGAAGGACAAAAGTTTCTCCCTTGTGCTGCGGCAGGTAACGTGGGCAATCTTTCGTGTCAGTGTTAAATTCCGTCCGGCGAATATTTGCAGCAAACGGCGAGAGAGAAGTGCAAAAAGGGGATTTTGCTGTCCTGTGGGTGCCAGTATCCGATTTAGGGATAAGTATAACACCGTTGTGTCTGCGGCAGCCAGTACACTTACTTCTGCCGCTGTATCCAAGAGGGCATAAGTTTCGCCGAAAAAAGCTCCCGATGGAATTTGCGCCACCAATGCCCGGCTGCCCCAAAAATCCTCCCTCAGGATATGGACTTCCCCCGAAAGGATCAGCCCTGCCGCCGTGATTTTATCTCCGGTGTGCACCAAAAAACTGCCTTTTTCATAAAAAACTTCCCTTGCGTCCAGTTCCTCTAAGAGTTTTGTCATATCTTCGGGAGAAATGCCCTGAAAAAAGGGTAGAGATGCCAATTTTGATGGTTCTATCATGGGAACCCCTCCTTTTTGTTGGAAAAACAACATACTATTTTTTCGCAGTATAGCATACTGTTATCAGAAAAACAAGGACGGAAAAACGAGGAGGAAACCACATGATTCGTAGAATTATAGAAATTGACAAAGAAAAATGTAACGGCTGTGGTCTGTGTGCCAACGCCTGCCATGAAGGCGCCATCGGTATGGTAGACGGCAAAGCCACACTGCTTCGGGATGATTACTGTGATGGTCTGGGGGACTGCCTGCCCGTATGTCCCACAGGTGCTATTACATTTGTGGAACGGGAAGCAGCGGCTTATGACGAAGCGGCTGTGCAGGCGAATATGGCGAAAAAAGGACAATCCCCCTGCGCTTGCCCCGGCAGCCAGAGCAAACTGCTGGAAGTACAGGAAAAAATGGCTGCAAAAGCGGAAGCGGATGTGTCTGCTGTATCTGCGGTACCTTCCAGACTGCGTCAGTGGCCTGTACAAATCAAACTGGCACCCATCAAAGCCCCTTATTTTGACGGCGCGAAGCTGCTCATTGCGGCAGACTGCACCGCTTATGCTTACGGCAATTTCCATGAGGAATTCATGAAAGGCAAAATCACACTGGTGGGCTGCCCCAAACTGGATATGGTGGACTACAGCGAAAAGCTCACAGAAATCATCAAACAGAATGATATCCAGAGCGTGACCATCGTCCGCATGGAAGTGCCTTGCTGCGGCGGCATGGAGATGGCAGCGAAAAAAGCATTGCAGGCAAGCGGCAAATTCATCCCTTGGCAGGTAGTGACCATTTCCACAGACGGCAAAATTTTAGATAAGTAAATGATATAGAAAAAGACCGGATTTCCTTTTGAGGAAGTTCGGTCTTTTTTGCGTTGGGTAATCAAAAAAATCGGAAACCTCCTGAGAGATTTCCGATTCTGATGTTTTATGCTTTTGCTTTCGCAGCCAGTTTGGCATTGCGTTTGTCGTCCAGTTTGGAAACGATGGTAGCGCAAGCAGCGTCACCAGTGATGTTAACAGTGGTACGACCCATGTCGAAGATACGGTCGAAGCCAACAACCAGACCGATACCAGCAACAGGCAGACCAACGCTTTCCAGTACCATTGCCAGCATAACCAGACCAGCGCCGGGAACACCAGCTGTACCGATGGAAGCCAGTGTGGCTGTCAGTACGATGGTAATCATTTGCCCCAGTGTCAGGTCAACGCCGTAACAAGCGGCGATGAATACGGCACAGACACCCTGATAGATGGCAGTACCGTCCATGTTGATGGTGCTGCCCAGAGGCAGTACGAAACCAGCTACTTCTCTGCGGGCGCCCAGTCTTTCTGCAGCTTCCATGGTGAAAGGCAGTGTGCCTACGGAGGAAGCGGAGGAGAACGCCATCATCATGGCAGGCATCATTTCCTTAAAGAATTTCAGAGGAGAAACGCCGCCCAGTGTCTTGATGGTCAGGGAATATACTACAACCATGTGTACAATGTAGCCCACATAAGCCACAGCCAGTACCATGATCAGGTTTGTCAGCAGCATAGGGCCGTTTTCCGCTACAACGGGGCAGATCAGGCAGGCAACGCCGATGGGGGACAGCTTGATGATGAAGTCCATGACTTTCAGGAATACTTCATTGAAGCTTTCTACCACCTGACCGGCAAGGATGCCTTTTTCCCCAGCCAGCAGGATGCCAAAGCCCACAAAGAGGGCAATGACGATTACCTGCAGCATAGAAGCCTCAGCCATGGGCTTCACAAAGTTAGAGGGGAAGATATTCACGATGGTATCCATAACGCTCTGGGCTTCCGCAGGGGTGTAGGAAGCGCCGGAAGGGTCCAGCACAACGAACATACCTTTGGACAGCGTTGCCAGAATCAGTGCCAGTGTTACGGCAAAAGCGGTGGTGCACATGTAATAGATCAGTGTTTTGCCGCCGATGGCACCTACACGGCGAATGTCCTTCATGGAGATGACGCCGGCCGCAATGGAAAACATCACAATGGGCACGACGATGAATTTCAGCAAGTTCAGGAAGATAGTACCCCAGGGCTGGATATAAGCCTTGGCGAAGTCAACGCCGGTCATGCCGAACAGATTTGCGTTCATCAGCAGCAGACCTGCCACGATACCCACGATCAGACCAAGGAATATCCAAAAAGCCAGAGGCATTTTTTTCTTTTGGCTCGTCAATGTAAACACTCCTTTTCTATTTTTATGATTTTCTCATTGAATTTTTATCCGTTCCTTATTATAAAGATACAGGAAAACCTTGACAAGGATTTTCGCCAAAAGAATGTGTATTTTTTTGTACTTTTTTTACAATTGACGAAAATGATGTATGGATATTCATACAATGGAAAAATATGGAATTTCTACACAATAGAAAAAGAGGCATGTCCAGCAGGCTTCCCTTAAGAAAACATTGGTTTTTCATTTCCTTGATTTCTTAAGGGAAACTGGTGGCTGTCTTTAGAAGAAAATACATCGAATAAAATCTTTGTTTTCTTCTAAAGAAGCCCCCAAAAGGACATGACCTCTTTTTCCCAGAGTCTATCACAAATATTCATGGAGCCTTACGGAAAGCCCCCTGTCTGCAAGGGGACGAGACTCAGCCGGCTTTGCCGGCTGAGTCGTCAGGTTTCTCATTGCCTGCAAACAGCGTTACGGGGTTATTGTTCTGCAAGCTTCTTGTATGCTTCGTATTTTTCTTTCGCCTTGTCAGCAGCTTCTGCCAGCAGTACTTTTGCTGTTTCGGGGAAGGTGCGAACCAGGGAAGCGTAACGAACTTCGCCCATGATGAAGTCGTTGTAATCCATGGAAGGTTCTTTGGAATCCAGGATGAAAGGATTCTTGCCTTCTTTCTTCAGATCGGGGTTGTAACGGTACAGGAACCAGTAGCCAGCATCCACTGCCAGTTTTGCTTCCAGCTGTGCGTTTGCCATGCCTTTGGAAATACCGTGGTTGATACAAGGCGCGTAAGCGATGATCAGGGAAGGACCTTTGTAAGCTTCTGCTTCTTTCAGGGCTTTGATGAGCTGTGCAGGGTTTGCGCCCAGGGATACCTGTGCAACATAGATGTAGCCATAGCTCATTGCCAGCATACCCAGGTCTTTCTTCACAGTTGCTTTACCGCCTGCTGCGAACTGTGCCACAGCGCCGATGGGTGTTGCTTTGGAGGACTGACCGCCTGTGTTGGAGTAAACTTCTGTGTCAACCACCAGTACGTTTACATCTGCGCCGGAAGCCAGTACATGGTCCAGACCGCCGTAACCGATGTCGTATGCCCAGCCGTCGCCGCCGTACATCCACATGGATTTCTTGGTCAGGTGTTCTTTGTTGTCCATGATGAAGGCTTTCAGGTCTGCTGCTTCGCCGCTTACGGAAACTTTTTCCAGAGCTGCCAGCAGGACTTTGGTGTCTTCTTTGCTTCTGTGGCCGTCATCATAGTTTGCCAGCCATACATCAGCCGCTGCTTTCAGATCTGCATCGTCGGTGAGAGCCAGCAGTTCTTTCAGCTTCATGGTTACGCGTTCTCTCTGCTGTTCTACTGCCAGAACCATACCCAGGGAGAATTCTGCGTTATTTTCAAAGAGGGAGTTGCTCCATGCAGGGCCCCAGCCGTCTTTGTTTGTTGTGTAAGGTACGCAAGGTGCAGCAGCGCCCCAAGCCTGTGTACAGCCTGTAGCGTTTGCCAGATACATGCGGTCGCCGTAAAGCTGTGTCATCAGTTTTGCGTAAGCTGTTTCGCCGCAGCCTGCACATGCGCCGGAGAATTCCAGCAGAGGCTGTTCGAACTGAGAGCCTTTTACGCTGTATTTGTCCATAGGGTTCTTCTTATCGGACAGAGCCAGAGAGAAGTCCCAGTTAGGCTGTTCGTGCATCTGCGTATCCAGAGGTTTCATTACCAGTGCTTTTTCTTTTGCGGGACATGCTGTTACGCAGACACCACAGCCCTGGCAGTCCAGAGGATCAACCTGGATGCGGAAACGATACTGTGCGATTTCGCCAGCGCCTTTTGCGGGTTCTGTTACATAGCCTTCGGGTGCGTTCTTCGCTTCTTCTTCTGTCAGCAGGAAAGGACGGATACATGCGTGAGGACATACGTAAGAACACTGGTTACACTGGATACATTTTGTTGCATCCCATTCGGGAACGTCGATGGCAACACCACGTTTTTCGTAAGCGGAAGTACCCAGAGGGACTGTACCGTCTTCTCTGCCAACGAATACGGATACGGGCAGCAAGTCGCCTTTCAGTGCGTTCATGGGAACCAGCAGTTTTTCAACGTATTCAGGCAGAACACGTTTGATTTCTTCTTTGTCCACGTCTTTTGCATCTTTCCAGCTTTCGGGAACGTCGATCTTCACCAGACCTGTCAGACCTGCGTCCACAGCGGCATAGTTCATGTTTACGACTTTTTCACCTTTTTTGCCGTAAGATTTTTCGATGGCTGCTTTCATGTAGCCAACTGCGTCATCAACGGGGATGATGTTTGCCAGTTTGAAGAATGCGGACTGGAGCACGGAGTTTGTTCTGTTGCCCAGACCGATTTCACGGCAGATTTCCACAGCGTCGATGGTATAGAAATTGATGTTGTTGTTTGCGATGTAACGTTTTACGTCAGCAGGCAGGTGTTTTTCCAGTTCTTCGCCTTTCCAGCCGCAGTTCAGCAGGAAAGTACCGCCGGGTTTGATTTCAGAAACGATGTCATACTTGGTGATGTAAGACTGGTTGTGACAAGCTACGAAGTCTGCTTTGAATACCAGATAGCTGGAGCGGATGGGCACATCACCGAAACGCAGGTGAGATTTTGTGATACCGCCGGATTTTTTGGTGTCATATTCGAAGTATGCCTGTGCGTATTTATCTGTATGGTCACCGATGATTTTGATGGAGTTTTTGTTTGCGCCAACAGTACCGTCGGAGCCCAGACCCCAGAATTTGCATGCGATGGTGCTTGCGTCTGTCACTTCGGGTTCTGCGCCAACTTCGATGGATGTCATGGAAACGTCGTCAATGATACCAACGGTAAAGTGGTTTTTCTTTTCGCCTTTCATGTTGTCAAAGACAGCAACCACCTGTGCAGGTGTTACGTCTTTGGAGGACAGACCATATCTGCCTGCCAGTACCAGAGGAGTTCTGCCTGCTTCTGTCAGTGCGGAACATACATCCTGATACAGAGGTTCGCCCAGTGCGCCGGGTTCTTTTGTTCTGTCCAGTACAGTAACGATTTTTGCTGTTTCAGGCAGTGCGCCTAAGAAATGTTTCAGGGAGAAAGGACGGTACAGGTGAACCTGTAAGAAACCAACCTTTTCGCCTTTTGCTGTCAGGTGTTCTACAACTTCCTGCGCTGCGCCAGTGATGGAGCCCATAGCGATCAGAACGTGTTCTGCATCGGGTGCGCCGAAGTAGTTGAACAGCTGATAATTTCTGCCTGTGATTTTGTTGATTTCGTGCATGTAGTTTTCCACGATTTCAGGCAGACGTGTATAGAAAGGTGTCTGTGCTTCTCTGTTCTGGAAGAATACGTCAGGGTTCTGTACGGTAGAACGCTGTACGGGATGTTCAGGATTCAGGGCGTTTTTGCGGAATTTGCGCAGTGCGTCCTCATCCATGAGTTTTGCGATGTCTTCGTAATCCATAACTTCGATTTTCTGTAATTCGTGAGAAGTACGGAAACCATCGAAGAAATGCATGAAAGGTACGCTGCCTTTGATGGCTGCCAGGTGGGCTACACCGCCCAGATCCATAACTTCCTGTACGGAAGCGGAGGAAAGCATTGCCACACCGATCTGACGACAGGACATAACGTCGGAATGGTCGCCGAAGATGGAGAAGGCGTGTGTACCAACGGTTCTGGAGCTTACATGGAAGACGCCGGGTTTGAGCTGACCGGCAATACGGTAAATGCTGGGGATCATCAGCAGCAGACCCTGAGAAGCTGTGTATGTGGTTGTCAGTGTACCAGCTTCCAGTGCGCCGTGCATAGCACCAGCGGCACCTGCTTCGGATTCCATTTCTACCAGACGTACTGTCTGACCAAAGATGTTCTTCTTGCCGTTTGCAGACCAGCTGTCAACGTGTTCTGCCATGGGAGAAGAGGGTGTAATAGGGTAAATGGTAGCTACTTCTGTAAATGCGTAAGAGATATAAGCAGCTGCTTCATTCCCGTCCATGGTTTTCATAATTTTTGTGTTCATGGAAAAACTCCTTTCATATAAATAAAATGTCCCCGTAATAACCTGTAATTTCATGATAATGTATTCTGCATACACTGTCAAGAAATTACCAAGAAGAAAACAAAAAAAGTCAATTTGTTTGACATTCGTCGAGAAAATTATGCAAATTGCCCATAAAGATTCTGATAAAAGGGAAGAAACAGGAAAAATAGAGCAAAAATTAGAGGGGAAGTCTGTGTACGAAAAAAAGAAAAAACAATAATTTATTGTATTTTCGTTGATACATCGTTAAAATCACAGGCCGTATAATTTCTAAAGAACAGGGAAAAAGAGGAAAAAACGGAAAAATAAGGGGAAAAAGCTGCGAAAAACAAAGGATTGTATGACAAAAAATGCAAAAAGATTGTTTATAAATTAACAAAATGGGAGGCGTTTCCATGGAAATCATCAACATCACATGTTTGCGGCAGAAATCCCAGCGGCACCGTCCCAAATGGGTGGGGAAACTGCCGGAAAGCTGGGCAGAGAAATGGCAGCTGAAATATTGTCCGTGGGTGGAAACAGCAGAGGACTGCTGGTGTTTGCAGACGGATAGGGAGGGCTGTTTTTTGCCCCCTTGGCGTGAAAAAGCCAGCAAGCTGCTGGAACAGGCGGCAGATGGGGGAGCAAAGATTGCCCTTTCTCCTATGGCGGCAGATTTGCCCCAAGATATCCTCCCCTTTGCCACAGGGCGAAAACTCTATGCCATATTCGCGGCAGAAGCGGCAGCCACAGGGCTGGAGGCCATGGGCAAACGGCCGGAAGGGGCGTCTTTTGTGGTGGCAGATGGCGGCGGATGGGAAACGGAGGCGGTGCTGGCGGCTTTGCCCGGCTGGGTGAATCGTTTGGGCATCCTCACAGACCGCCAGCCCTTTTTCCTGTCATGGCAGGAACGGTTTTTGGAGGAAAGAGGGCTTGTGGTGGAGGTGTTCAGCTCCGTAGGCTACGGGGTTTTTCGGGAGGCGGATGCAGTCCTTTCCTGCGCCAAGGGAAGTAGTGCCATGGCTTACGCGCTGGCGGAAGGAGCTGTGTTTCTGGATTTGGTGGGCAACGGCACCGTAACGGAGAAGATCGCTCTGCGCCGCGGTGATGTGCTGGCGGCAGACGGCTTTTTCTTTGGTACCCAGAAAGAGATGGAGGCAGGTGCCCTGACAGAAGCCCATGCCTACTGTGAAAAAGAGATGTTTCGGGCATATTTTGACGCTTCTGGAGCGGAAAAAGCGGCAGAGGCAAAAGCCCAGTTGGGACAGCTTTGCCCTGTTGGTTTTCTTCTGGGTGGAAAAAGACGGAAAATTCCGAAAAAACAGGGATAAAATCGCATTTTAACGGCATAAAACATTGACAAAATTACTTACCTTAGTATATAATTTATCAATGAATTTTCGGAGGGCATTTCGGTAAGCCCTCCCTTTTCCTTGTAATATCAAGGAAAATCGGTATTTTTGAAAAAATCGGATAAAACCCGCAAGGAGATGAAATAAGCAATGGCAGAAGCAAAAAAAGTAGTGATGACCTATGACGGTCTGAAAAAAATGGAACAGGAACTGGAAAACCTGAAAACCGTACGCAGAAAAGAAGTAGCGGAAAAAATCAAAGAAGCAAGAGGACAGGGCGACTTGTCTGAAAACGCCGAATATGATGCTGCGAAAGAAGAACAGGGCGAAATCGAAAGCCGTATCGTACAGCTGGAAAACCTGCTGCGCAACGCAGAAGTTATCGACGAAGACGTGCTGAAAATGGACGTTGTCAACCTGGGCTCCAAAGTTACAGTACTGGACGTGGAATTTGACGAAGAAATGGAATACAGCATCGTTGGTTCCACAGAAGCAGACCCTATGAACGGTAGAATCTCTAACGAATCCCCTCTGGGCATGGCACTGCTGGGTCAGAAGGTAGGCGCAACCGTTATGGCAGATACACCCGACGGCGAAGTGGCATTTAAGATTCTGAAAATCCAGAAATAATTTTATTTTTTGCATAAGAGAACACGGAAACGGAGGAAAACAAAGTGGCAGAACAGAACAACCAGCCTGCACAGGAAATGACACAGCAGGAACTGAGTGAACAGATTAAAATCAGACGGGAAAAACTGGCACAGCTTCAGGCTGAAGGCAAAGACCCCTTTGAAATTACAAAATGCGAAGTAACACATCACAGCAACGAAATCAAAGATAACTTTGAAGAACTGGAAGAAAAAGACGTTGCCATCGCCGGCAGACTCATGAGCAAACGTATCATGGGGAAAGCGTCCTTCTGCAACATCCAGGACAGAAACGGCAACATCCAGTCTTATGTAAGCCGTAACGACATCGGCGACGAAGCATATGCCGCATTCAAAAAATTCGACATCGGCGATCTGATCAGCATCAAAGGCTTCGTATTCAAAACAAAAACAGGGGAAGTTTCCGTACACGCAAAAGAAGTGACACTGCTGTCCAAGAGCCTGCAGGTACTGCCCGAAAAATTCCATGGCCTGAAAGATCAGGAACTGCGTTACCGTCAGAGATATCTGGACCTGATCGTGAACCCTGAAGTGCGTGACACATTCATCAAACGTTCCCGCATCATCACAGAAATCCGTAAATTCCTGGACAGCAAGGGCTTTCTGGAAGTGGAAACACCTGTATTGCAGACCATTCCCGGCGGCGCTTCCGCAAGACCTTTCATCACACACCATAATACACTGGACATCGACATGTACTGCCGTATCGCTCTGGAACTGCCTCTGAAACGTCTCATCGTCGGCGGTTTTGAACGTGTGTATGAAATCGGCCGTGTATTCCGTAACGAAGGTATCTCCGTTCGTCATAACCCCGAATTCACCCTGATGGAACTGTATCAGGCGTACACAGACTATAACGGCATGATGGACATCACAGAAGAAATGTTCCGTACTGTTGCCCAGAATGTACTGGGTACCACAAAAGTGGTTTACGGCGGTCACGAACTGGATCTGGGCAAACCTTTCGCAAGAAAGACAATGGTAGATGCTGTTAAAGAATTCTCCGGCGTAGACTTCGACCAGGTAGCTGATACAGCAGAAGCGAAGAGAATCGCTGACGAACATCATGTAGAATATGAAGAACGTCATGTAAAAGGCGATATCCTGAACCTGTTCTTCGAAGAATTTGTAGAAAAGAACCTGATTCAGCCTACATTCATCATTGACTACCCCGTTGAAATCTCTCCTCTGACAAAGAGAAAACCCGATAAACCGGAATTTACAGAACGTTTCGAACTGTTTATCGTTGGTAGAGAATACGGCAACGCATACTCCGAACTGAATGACCCCATCGACCAGCGTCATCGTTTCGAATATCAGGAATACCTGAGAGAAGCAGGCGACGACGAAGCAAACATGATCGACGAAGACTTCCTGACAGCTCTGGAATATGGTATGCCTCCTACAGGCGGTCTGGGCGTAGGTATCGACAGATTCGTTATGCTGCTGACAGAATCCGTTTCCATCAGAGACGTTATTCTGTTCCCCACAATGAAACCCCTGGACATGCCTAAGAAAGCAGAAACAAAAGCTCCTGC
>OGGQ01002254.1_pt1 | contig 21695 bp, 20 predicted proteins | sample 1571191 | NCBI WGS metagenome assembly OGGQ01 (sample SAMEA2582061, study PRJEB24529) | metagenome | biome: Human gut stool | place: China | collected 2011
GAGCCACTAACGGTTTCAGCAGTAAATTTCCAAAAATCAGGCAAAAGGTCAATCCGCCCAGCAAAGCGATTCCTGCACGACGATATTTTTTTCTGCACAGCAAAAAAACTGCCAGCAGTCCAAAGAAGATTCCTCCATTGCCAAGCGCTGTAATCAGGGGCATCAAAAAATCCAGAAAATCCCCTTTGATATGCTGCTGAATCCAGTCGAGCACTGCAAAATCAATCTTCTGTATCCATTCCATCCAGGTCATCCTTTCTTTTTCCCATTTTCCTTTTTTCTCAAATTGTGATAAGATAGTAATCGTATTATCTTGTCATGTTTTGGGGGACTTATTTATGCAGGAATATTTTGCAGAAGTTTCTCTGCCAATTCGAGAGTTGGTGGAGTTTGTGCTGGCAAGCGGCAGCATTGATAACCGCTACGGCGGCGGAGACTTATACCAGCGTGCCAATGAAGGTTCCCGTCTGCACCGAAAGTTGCAGCGTCAGTCCAAAACAGAATATGGTGACCGCTACCACTCCGAGGTGGCATTGTCCGACGACCGCGTGGAAAGCGGCATCCTCTACCACATTTTTGGACGTGCCGACGCCATCCTCACCGATTCAGAGGGAACAATCATCGAGGAGATTAAAACCACTGAACTTCCTCTGTCCTCTTTAAGCGGCGACCCCTCCTCAGCCGGATACCGCCCGCTGCACTGGGCACAGGCAAAATGCTATGCCTTTATCCTCTCCCAAAAAGAAAAGCTTTCTTCTGTCCGCGTCCGCCTGATCTATTGTCAGGTGGAAACAGAAGAAACGATTTCATTTACGCAAAATTTTTCTGCACTTGAGCTTCAAACCTTTTACACCGGACTGCTGCAGGCTTATCGCCGTTGGGCTGTTATGCGGTTTGAATGGACCCAGATTCGCGACAAAAGCGCAAAGGAACTTTCCTTCCCATTTGAGTCCTACCGCGCCGGTCAGCGACAGATGGCTGCTGTCATCTATCGTGCCGCTGCTGCTGGTTCCCGTGTTTTATGTCAGGCACCTACGGGAATCGGCAAAACAATTTCCTCTCTTTTTCCTTCTGTTAAAGCAATGGGAGAAGGGCTTGTTTCCCATCTATTTTATCTGACCGCCAAAACATCCACCCGCGCTGTCGCGGAGGAAGGTTTTTCCCTCATGCAGCAAAAGGGGCTGAGGCTCAAGCGAGTGACCCTTACTGCAAAGGACAAGATCTGCTTTCTGCCGGAGCGCCTGTGCAATCCGGATGACTGCCCCTATGCCAAAGATTACTTTGACCGGATTCAGGATGTTCTGTTTGAAATGCTGGAAAAAGAGGACTCCTTCACCCGCCAGACTATCGAGCACTGGGCAAAAGAAAAAACGCTCTGTCCTTTTGAATTAGGGCTGGATCTCTCCTCCTGGTGCGACGCCATTATCTGTGACTACAACTACCTGTTTGACCCGGTCGTCTATCTCAAGCGATTTTTCGACCATCGGGACAGATATGCTTTTCTGATTGATGAGGCGCACAATCTGCTCGACCGCGCACGCGGAATGTACTCTGCCATGCTGCAAAAATCCGATGTGCTCACCTGCAAAAAGCTGGCAGAGCCGCTCTTTAAGCCGCTTTCCAAAAGCCTTAACACGCTCAATCGGGAGATGCTTTCCCTTAAAAAGCAGATTTTAGCTCAGGAAGACAATTCCGAACACGCTCTTTCCTTCCCATCCATCCCCAAACCGTTTTGGAAAGCAGCACAAAACACCCTTTCTTGCTGTTCTCAGTTTCTGGAAGAACGACGGCAGAGCCGAAAATACACTCTCTTTCAAGTGGAGGAAAACATTCCCCAGGAAATCCTGCAATTTTATTTTGACCTGCGGTTTTTTCTGCGGATTGCCGAGCTTGCTGACACCGAAGAATTACAGCATAATTTCTGTTTTTTTGTCAGCACCAAAGGCAATCAGGTCACGGTAAAACTCCTTTGCCTCGATCCTGCCCCCATGATCGACAGCCGGATGAAGCTCGGACAGACTACCGCGCTGTTTTCGGCGACCCTGTCCCCTCCCTCTTACTATAAAACGGTGCTGGGCTGCGATCATCCTCAAGAAAAGACAAATTCCTACTCTTTTCCTTCCCCATTCTCACAGGAAAACCTCTGTCTGCTGGTCTGTGGGCAGATCAACACCCGCTGGGCTGCAAGGGAGGAAAGCCTTGTCCCCATCGCACGGCTGATTCACCAGATGGTCAGCGCCAAAAAAGGGAACTATCTTGCTTACTTTCCTTCCTATCACTATCTGGAAAAGGAAGCAGAGGTCTTTTCCAAGCTCTATCCGGACATCCGTTTAATCTGCCAGTCGCCGCAGATGGACGATCAAGAGCGTTCTGATTTTCTGCAGCAGTTTGATCATCCCGATTCTTTCCCTGCACTGCTCGGATTTGCCGTTCTGGGCGGGATCTATTCCGAAGGGGTGGATCTAAAGGGGGAAAAACTGCTCGGTACTGCGATTATTGGAACGGGGCTTCCTAAAGTCGGAGCAGAACAGGAAATCTTGCGGGATTACTACCAGCAGAAAAACAATCAGGGCTACGATTTTGCCTACCGCTACCCCGGCATGAACAAGGTGCTTCAGGCAGCCGGCCGGGTCATCCGCGGACAAAACGACCGCGGTGTAGTGCTTCTGCTGGATGATCGGTTTTCCACTCCTGCTTATCTCCGGCTCTTCCCCGAACATTGGCATCATGCCCGCATCGTCTATGACAGCGATGGGTTATCTAAAATCCTTCATGATTTCTGGTCAGAATCTTCTATAGATTAATTCATCTTAAAACATGGGAGATCTTTTATATGAGAAAATGGTATATTAGACTTTTCATTCTAATAGCATACTGTATTCCCTATGCTTTCCTTGCCATCTACGGTGATGCAATATATCGCACCATGCTCCTTTATGGTGTTATGGCTGTGGCGTTCTTTGTGTTGTATCGTCTTTGTATCCGAAGCCATAACGTCGTTGTTTTCTTCATTGGAAACATACTGAGCTTTCTTGTTTCTCTTTTAACAGCTCGTCTGACTCATCTGGAAAAGATGGAGTGGTATTTTAAGCCGTTCACCTCACAATCCCTGCTTTTGACGATTTCCATTACTGCGTTCGCGATTCAACTGATCGCCGCCGCAATCTACTTTCGAAAACAAAAACATTAGCTTATCTTTCCCCATCCACATTCCAGCGCAAAATTCTTCCGACCGGGCAGCCATACTCTCTGGCTGCCTTTTTTGCGGATTCATATTCGATGGTCGTCTTGCTGATTCCTTCAAAGCTGCACCGTTTCCCTTTCAGCTCTCCCCATGGAGATTCTACCGTCACCGTCTCACGCTGCATTACCGCGCGGTCAAAATAGTTCCAGCGCACGCCGATGGTCGAGGTGTCCTGCATCAGAATCTTTGCAAACTTCTGTTCCTCGCCCTTGCCGCACAGGACGTTGAGCATTACCGCAGGGCGATTTTTCTTCATCTGAATCGGGATAAAGAACACATCCTTCGCGCCCTCTTCCAGCAGCTTTTCCATCGCCCAGCCTAGCTCCTCACCGGTCGAATCATCAATGTTGCAGCTGAGAAGCGCAACTTGTTCTGTCTGCGGTTCTTCTCCGATGACAACAAGGGCCGAAAAGGTTTCACCAACCTCTTCTTCTGCCAAAAGCACCTTAACAGCCTCTGTTCTTTGGGTAAATTCCACCTCAATCCCAGACTGCCTGATCTTTACAATCTCCTCGAGCATCCCGGCATCGTCTGCTTCTCCTGCTGACACACATACCTCTACCCCAAGCTCTGCTGCACGCTGAAGTGCTGTAAGTTCGCCAAAACAGAGCGGTTCTATGAAAACCTTTTTAACCGAAAGATTCTTTAGCCCCTCTGCAAGGGAACCTATCTTTTCCCCGACCATTTTTTCCAAAACTTTCCTGCACTCTTGCGCACCCAGTCTGGATTTTTCCCCTTTTAAAAAGAATGCTGTCTTCACTAGGATTTCCTCCCAAATAATCGATCATACAAGACAAGCCACCAATCCTTGCGGAAAAGTGGCTTGCATTTTTTTGCTTTTGTATTTTTGTTTAGAACTCTGCGGAACCGGTTGTTCTTGGGAATGGGATAACGTCGCGGATGTTGCCCACACCGGTGATATACATGATCAGGCGCTCAAAGCCCAGACCATAGCCTGCATGTTTTGTGCCGCCGTATTTGCGCAGATCCAGATACCAGGAGTAGTCCTCTTCTTTGAGACCCAGCTCACGGATACGATCAAGCAGAACATCGTAGCGCTCTTCACGCTGGCTGCCGCCGATGATTTCGCCGATACCTGGAACCAGAAGGTCTGCAGCTGCAACAGTCTTGTTGTCGTCGTTTAAGCGCATATAGAATGCTTTGATTTCCTTCGGATAATCGGTAACGAAAACTGGTTTCTTGAACAGCTTCTCGGTGAGATATCTTTCATGCTCGGTCTGAAGGTCGCAGCCCCAGTATACCGGGTATTCAAACTCATCCTTGTGCTCCTCGAGCAGTTTAACTGCCTCAGTGTATGGCAGACGGACGAAGTCGGAATTTACGATATGGTGCAGACGCTCGAGCAGTTCCTTATCATAGAACTGGTTGAAGAACGCCATTTCCTGTGGACACTGTTCCATAACATAGGACAGAACATATTTCATCATGTCCTCTGCCAGGTTCATCATGTCGTTGAGGTCTGCAAATGCGATTTCCGGCTCCATCATCCAGAATTCAGCTGCATGACGGGTGGTGTTGGATTTTTCTGCACGGAAGGTTGGACCGAAGGTGTAAACATTGGAGAATGCCATTGCCATACACTCTGCTTCCAGCTGTCCGGAAACGGTCAGACTGGTTGGTTTACCAAAGAAGTCCTGGCTGTAATCAACCTTGCCGTCCTCGGTGCGTGGTGGATTTTCCATATCCAGAGTGGTAACATGGAACATTTCGCCGGCGCCCTCACAGTCACTGCCTGTAATCAGTGGAGTGTGTGCGTAAACAAAGCCGCGCTCATTGAAGAATTTGTGGATTGCAAATGCTGCTACCGAACGAACACGGAATACTGCGCTGAAGGTGTTGGTTCTTGGTCTTAAATGAGCGATGGTGCGCAGAAATTCAACCGAATGACGTTTTTTCTGAAGCGGATAATCCGGGGTGGAAAGTCCTTCGATTGCGATTTCGTCAGCATGGACTTCATATGGCTGTTTTGCTTCTGGTGTCAGAATCAGCTGACCTTTTACAACAATGGAAGCACCAACGTTGAGCTTGCTGATTTCATTAAAATTTTCCACCTTGCTATTTTCAAATACTACCTGCAGATTCTGGAAGCAGGTACCGTCATTCAATTCGATAAAGCCCAGGTTTTTGGATGTTCGGATGGTTCTGACCCATCCAGCCACAGTCAGCTGCTTATCTGCATATTCTTCTTTGCTGGCTGCGAGCTTTCTCAGTTCTACTCTTTGCATCGTTTTTACCTCCATTTATAATTTATCCTCATAAAAATATGAAAGACACAAACTGGATTCTAGGGACTTCTCGTCCACAATATAGCTTATTATAATACGTTTTGCCGCAATAATCAATCCACTTATCAGACGCTTTTCATAAAAATTTTGCCAAAGATTGTGTTTATCGCAGAAGTGTGATAAAATATCTGTGGATATCACTTAAAGAAAGGATGTAATTTCATTGAAATGTAATATAAAAAAGGATGTCACCTCCAACGCTCTGTATCAGTCTGATCTGGACTGTATCGAAGAGGGTCTGAACCTTCTGGAAGCAGACATCAACGGTTTTCTGGAGCGAAAAAACTTTAAGGAAGTAAGTGAGGAGAACGCTTTGCAGAACCTTGGCTTCATCGCTTCGGTACGCAAACAGCTCGAACACAACCGCCAGTCGTTGAGTCTTAACGAACTGAAGGTGATCTACATCGGCTTAAACTTCCTGCGCGACGATCTGGATGCACCAGCTGACAAACGCAGCGAGAAAAACCGTGACTTAAACGACCGTGAAATCCTCAACAAAAAACAGGATGTCCGCGCTGCACGCCAGAAGATCACCGCGGTATTTACCCGTATGGGTGTCGACATCCAGGCTACCCTGCGTGGTTTCTAATCTTTTTGTCCTTTTTCTGCAAATTGGGGATTGTGCATTGTCGCAAAAAAGAGTATAATAACTTTGAGTTATATTTTGTATTGGAGTAGCGGATTTTTCCCACAGCGGATTGTTTCGCGGCGGGTCCTTCCGCTTTCTTCCTGGAAAGGACTGTGTCAACATGAAAGCAACAGATATCGTAAACAAAGTTGAGCTGGAAGTAGATTACCAGAAACTGATCGAATTAATGAGAGCTGGCCGTCAGGTAGATTTCGTTCTTCCTGCACCAGAAACTGATGGCGACGGCTACCTGACCTGGGATACCGAGTACTGGACCACCGTTGACAACAAACGTTTCATCCGTACCTATTCCCTCAACGGCCGTGTTCTGCGTGACTCCACCACCCACAACATCTACGACCTGGAAAACGACTTCAAACCGGAAAAAGCTGCTCAGATCCGCATCAGCTAATTTTTCTAAGAATTCTGGACGATACCTTTCACAAGGTATCGTCTTTTTTATTACAAGGAGGTTTTCTATGAAACTGGACACGTTATATAGCGAGCGATTGATTCTCCGTCAATTTTCTAAAGAAGATTTGGAAGACTACACAGCTATTATGACAAAACCTCAGGTCACCTGCTTTTTAGGTACCGGAAAGGAGAAAACTCCGGAAGATGTCCGTCAGGTACTGATTCATTTTCAGAATTGTCTTGATAAAAACGGTTTTGGTGTATGGGCAGTTGTTTTAAAGGAAAGTGGGAAACTGATCGGGCATTGTGGTTTCCTTCCTTTGGAAAACGGAGAGGATGTCGAGCTTCTCTATGCTTTTGACCCTTCCTCATGGGGGAAGAAAATCGCTTCGGAAGCTGCTTTCATTTGTCTAGACTATGCTAAGAAGAACTATCACTGGGATTTTGTTTATGCACTTGCCTATCCTGAAAACACCGCTTCTATCCGTGTTTTGGAAAAACTCGGATTTACTCCAGATGAAAAAGTATTATGTTTTGGGAAGCTTTTAAACCACTTTTCGTACAAATTATGATCATTTCTTCTTCACTCTTTCTTTACAAAAGTGACCACTATTGTTTAAATACAGGTTATACACAATACATATTTTGCCAGTATACTTAGGTCAAACAAAAGAAAAGAGGTGTTGATGGAATAAATTATTCTTCCTTCTAATATTTTTTATATGGATATATTTTTCTTCGTCGGTTCTTTTTTTAAAAAATAGAACAACTGTTAGCCCATTATGTGGACGGAACACCGGCATAGTGGGCGGGGCAGACTAACTATTCTCTCCCACAAAATGGGATTTGATGCAGTACTAGTGATGTATTACTAGCTGCCGGGGTTTTTATCTCCGTATAGATTTATTTTGATATCTTCAATATTTTCTTCATAATACTCTCCTGAAAATCCGTGCTGCAATCAGCGCGGATTTTTACTTTATACAGAAACACTTTTTTCACCTTCAGCATAGAGTGGTAATGCCGTAAAGTATTTTCGGCACTGGTTACCAGTAATCTATGAAAACGAGGTGGAATCCATGTCATACTACGATTCATGCTGCAATCCATGCTGCTGTAACCCATGCTGCAACCCATGTCAGTCCAACCCATGCTGCTCCTGCAACTGTGGTGGAAGCGCTGCTTCCGGCACACAGCCGGCATTCATCTGTGCAAACGGTACGATGAATGATTTTGCAAGATGCACGCTCGCACGTTACGATCAGCTTTCCTATGATCTTGACACCATGCCTGCTTGCTCGACCATCTGTTCTTCCTTCATTCCTTCCGGCTGCCTGTGCGGCTGCAACCGTCCGACCACTCTTCCTTCTTTCCCCTGCCTGCCAAACTGTCTGCCAAATTGTTCTCAGGGCTGCACACAGAACACCAACAATTGTTCTTCCTGCGCTCCAAGCTATTTAAACTCTGTCAACGAAGCAGAACAGTCCGTAAGCACTCAGTCTCCTGTTCTGTTCTCCACTGACAGACTGGCAAGCGGTAACTGTATCCAGCATACAGCAGGTACTGCAAACTTTACTTTAACCTGTCCTGGTGTTTACTTAATTCAGTATAATGCCAACGTTGAACCGGACAGCGGCAGCAACGTCGCACTCTCTCTGGGACTGCTCTCCGGCGGTTCCGTCATCCCAGGTTCTGAGTCTGCAACAACAGTAGCCAATACCGGTGAGCTTGGTTCCATGAGTGCATCTACCATCGTAACCGTTCCATGCGGAACGACCGGAACAATCGCTCTGTCCAACACTTCAGGCGAAACAACCAAAGTAACCAACGCAAACATCCTGATTACCAAAATCATGTAGTCTCATCCTGTTCATCCAAACAGCTGGCATCTTATACAGATGCCGGCTGTTTTTTCTGTTAACAAATATTATCAAAAAAAATTATTTTAGGATTGAATTTTATAGAGAATGACATTATAATGAAAATGGTCCTAAAAATATTTCAGGAAACAATATTTCACGTGTTTTTAAAATATTTTATGTATTTATGAAAAAATTGCAGAAGGGATGGAGCTATTATGAAATCAGTAAACGCTTTGCTGGAATATATGAAACAGCATGATATGGATGCTTTCTTTCTGGCAAAAAAACAGAACATCCGCTACATCAGTGGATACACCGGAGATGATTCCTATCTCGTCATCACCAAAGATCATTTCTATTTCCTGACAGACCCTCGCTATACCGAGCAGATTTCCATTGAATGTCCGGATTATGAAATTGTGCTGTGGAAAAACTACGGCTCCATCGGAGAATGTGTTGCTGAAATCGCGAAAAAAGAACACATCAACTCCCTTGCCTTTGAAGCAGACACCTTAAACTACCTGTTCTATTCCCAGCTGGAAAAGAACGTAAAAGCAACACTGGTTCCAACCACCAATGTTGTGGAAACCTTCCGTTCCATCAAAACCCCGCAGGAAATTGAGTATCTGCGCGCTGCCTGCGAGATCTCCTGTCGTGCATTTGAGCACATTCTGGGCGATATCCGCGTCGGTGTTACCGAAAAAGAACTGGCTGCAAAACTTTCCGCTTATATGGTTATGGAAGGTGCTGATACCCAGCCATATGGCAACATTCTGATTTCCGGTGCAAGAACTTCCCTGCTGCACGGTATTCCATCTGGCAAAGCAATCGAATACGGCGACTTTGTTCTGATGGATTTTGGCTGTCAGTTTAACGGATACCTTTCCGATATGACCCGTACCGTTGTGGTCGGACGCCCAACTGACAAACAGCGCGAAGTATACGAGCTGGAGAAGAGAATGCTGGAAGATTCTCTGGAAAAAATGAAAGCCGGCGTTCCTCTCAAAGAAGTATATGAAGCTTCCATTCAGGCAGTAAAAGATACCGAATACTATCAATACATTTACAGCGGAATTGGACATGGCATCGGTATGTTCGTTCACGAAATCCCATTTATGGGACCAAACAGCACCGAGCTTCTGGAAGAAAATTCGGTTCGAACCATTGAACCTGGTATTTATATTCCAAACTGGGGTGGCGTCCGCATTGAAGATCAGATTCTGATTACCAAAGACGGATATGAAAATATGATTTCCACCACTCACGAATTGATTGAACTGTAAAACCATCCATTTACATACAGGATGAAATTATCTCAGGAGGGATTTACCATGACTACCAACGAGAAGATCGCCAAAATCAGGGAACTGATGAAGCGCGATCAGATTCAGGCTCTGATCATCCCAAGCGGTGACCCACATATGAGCGAATACTTTTCTGACCACTGGAGAACCGGCACCTATATCTCCGGATTCACCGGTGAAGCTGGAACTTGGGTAATTACAACCGAAATCAGCGGTCTGTGGACAGACGGAAGATTCTATGTTCAGGCACAAAATCAGCTTGCTGGAACCGAAGTCGTACTGTTCCGTGCTTCCGAGCCAGACTGCCCAAGCTATACACAGTATCTGCATGATACTCTGCCGGAAAACAGCGTTATTGCTTTAAACGGCAAACTGTTTAACGTTGATCAAATCAACCAAATGAAAGATCTTTTTACTGAAAAGGATATTTCCATCGACATTACCAAAGATTACGGCAACGATGTCTGGGAAGATCGTCCGAAAGAAGAGTTCACTCCGGTATATTATCTGGACGAAAAATACAGCGGCAAAACTGCTGCACAGAAAATTACCGAAGTAAGAGAAGCTCTGGCGGAAAGTGGTTGTGATGCTCTGGTTGTTTCCCGTCTGGACAACACCAACTGGCTGTTCAATGTTCGTGCACTGGACGTTCCAACCAGCCCGCTTGCAACTTCTTATGGATTTATCTCCAAAGATTCTGCTGTTTTGTTCCTCAGCCTTTCCTGCCTGTCGGAGGAAGCAAAAGAAACTCTCTCCAAAAATGGCATCTGCGTAAAAGAGTATGAGGAAATCTATTCCTATCTGGAAAATCTGGACACTCAGGCAACCGTTCTCTGCGATGAAAAAGAAGTTAACTACATGCTTTACAACGCAATGGAGAAAAATCACAACCTGATGCTTGTTCCGGGAACCAGCCCAATCCCAATGATGAAAGCAATCAAAAACGAAACTGAGATTGCAAATACCTATACAGCTTACCTCAAAGATGGCTGTGCAGAAGCAGAATTCTTTGGATGGCTGTTTGAGGCTCTGGAAAACGGAGAAACTCTGACCGAGTGGGATTGCTCGGAAAAGATCGCTTCCTTCCGTGCTGCACAGGGCAACTATGTCAGCGAAAGCTTTACCGCTATCATGGCATACCGCGACAATGCTGCTATGATGCACTATGCACCAACTCCTGACAACTGCAAGAAACTCGAACGTGCACACCTGTTCCTCAACGACAGTGGCGGTCAGTACTATGAAGGTACCACCGATACCACCAGAACTTTTGCTCTTGGCGAAATCTCCGCTCAGGAACGCCGCGACTTCACAACCTCTCTCAAAGGTGTCATCGCACTTTCCCGTCAGAGATTCCTTGCCGGTTCCACCGGTTCTGACCTGGATGCTATCTGCCGTGGTCAGGTTTGGAGAGATGGTCTCAACTATCGCTGCGGTACCGGACATGGTGTCGGCTACTTCCTGAACGTTCACGAGGCACCTCCGAACTTCCGTGACCGCACCATTGCATTGGAAGAAGGCATGTTCATCACCATCGAACCAGGCGTTTACACCGAAGGCAGCCATGGTGTTCGTACCGAAAACTCGGTTGTTGTCCGCAAGGATATCGAGACAGAGTACGGTCAGTTCTATCGTTTTGAAACCTTTACAGTTGTTCCAATCGATACCGACTGTCTGGATCTTGCCCTGATGAATGACGAGGAAATCCAGTGGCTCAACGATTACCACAAACATGTTTATGAAAAGGTTTCCCCTCTGGTCAGCGAACGTGCAAGAAAATGGCTGGAAAAGAAAACACAGCCAATTTCCCGATAAACAAAAACAGCCCGGCATACTGCAAGAGTATGCCGGGTTTTCGTTTAATCTATTTATAATAATAATAGGCAGCCTTCTGCGGCTGCCTATTTTCTATTTATCCTCTGATTTGGAGCAGTTTCTGTTTGAGCTCTTCTTCGATTCGTCCCAGTTCCACTTCCGCATCTCTGCGCTTCTGTCTGCCTTCTTCCTGGATTTTCATCACTTCGTCCAGAGTAGAAATCAGCGATTCGTTGGTTGCCTTGAGTGTCTCAATGTCCACGATACCGCGCTCGGATTCTTTTGCTGTTTCGATAGTCGCCATCTTCAAAGTCTGTGCATTCTTGCGCAGCAGCTCGTTTGTCATGTCGGTCACTTCACGCTGTGCCTGTGCTGCCTGCTGGGAATGGGTCACGCCCAGAGCAAGCACCATCTGGCTTTTCCAAAGAGGAATGGTGTTGACGATGGTGGACTGAATCTTTTCACTCATCAGGGTATCGTTATTCTGCACCAGTCGGAGCTGCGGCGCCATCTGGATGGAGATCATGCGGGTCAGTTCCAGATCGTGCAGTTTTTTCTCAAAGCGGTCACACAGAGCTGCCAGATCATTTGCTGCCTGTGCGTCCTCTGGAAGATTGGTCTGTTTTGCCTTTTCGATCAACTGGGCAAGCTGTGTTTGGCGCACTTCTGCCAGTTTTTTCTGACCTGCCAGAATGTACATCGAGATTTCCTTAAAATAGGTTTTGTTTAACTCATACATCTTGTCCAGCATTGCCACGTCTTTAAGCAGAGTTACCATGTGATTTTCCAGACCGTTGACGATCTGGTTAATGTTTGCTTCTGCCTTTGCATATTTTGCCTTCATGGAATTAAGCTTGTTGGTGTTTTTCTTAAAGAAACCAAAGAAGCCCTTTTCCTCTTCCTCGTCAAAGTTCTTCAGCTCGGTGACAACTCCACTGAGCATCTGTCCGATTTCACCAAGGTCCTTGGTTCGCACATTTTCCAGCGCACTTTCAGAAAAGTCCGCCATTTTCTTCTGTGCACCAGCTCCGTACTGCAAAATCATGCTGGAATTAGTAAGGTCAATCTGCGCTGCAAAATCGTTTACCATTTTGCGTTCCTGCTCGGTAAGCATGCTTTCATCAAAAACAGGCTTTGGTTCTTCCTTTACTGGAGCCTGTGTCTGCTGCGCCTGCACCAATTCCGGAGCAGGTGCTTCCGGAAATGGATCAAAGGTCAATGTTGGCTGTACAGAATTGTTTGGATCATATGTATTGCTCATAAAAGCTTCCTCCTAAAACAAAACTCTTTTAGTTTCTGGTGACGTTCTGATCAAACTCCGATCCCATCAAACCTTCCTGTTTGAGCATGGTTTCCAGCACAGAAATATCGGAACTTACATCCAGAACTTCATCGGTAAAAAGCTGATCCAGCAGATTTTCAAACGCAAGATTGATGGTATCAAGCGTTTTTTCAATCTGTTCTTTAGCAGTTTTGATATTTTCTCCCTGAATTGGCTGATTATCAAATTCCTCATAGGAATTTAATAATTTCAAGGTCGTCGGCAGATAATAATTCATCAGTCGACGGATATCCGGCAATTTTTCCGGATGATCCTCAACCTGACTAAAAATCTTATCCACAATCTGCTCAAGGCGGAACATCTTGTTTGAAATTTCCTCGCCCTCGATGCGGTCATTTGCCTGACGGATCTGTTCGATCATCTCTCTGCCCTGTCGAATTGCCGCTGCAAGCTCCGGACTTTTTGCCATTGCCTGGGCTTCCCGTTCCTGCTGAGCTTTCATCGCTGCCTTCTGTGCTTCTTCACGCTCTTTTCTCTGTCGTTCTTCTTCCTGCTGGCGCTGTTTTGCTTGCTGCTGGACATAACGGTACTGCTGGTAAATTTCGTCGGTGAGCATCAGGCAGGTTTTTTCATCGTCCAGATGTGCTTGCGGTAATGCCTTCTTCTGGATCATTTTCTGCAGATCCTTTAAGATAAATGCTTTATCTCTGCCGCTTTCCTGAACCAGCATATCGATCGGGCAGAACTGTCCCTTTCCAATAATTTTCAGATATTTTTTAAGGCGGGCACTCCTGTTAAGAAGCGAGATTCCCTTGGCGAGCATCCCGCCCGAAACGGCAATCAGAACAAGCAAAATCCCTGCTACCACAAAAAATGAAGTGCCAAACATCTGCATAATGGAAGTAAGCCATGCTGTTACCAGCAAAAACAGGGTAAAAATTCCCAAACCAATTCCGCCAAAAACGGTGAACAATACACCGGATACACTGAATGTTTTGTATGGCTGTATCTTGACTGTATTTTTGCTCTGATTTGACCCATAATGATTGTTGTTATTTTGTGCATAGTCGCTTTTGGACACATGTTTTTTCTCCGCATGGTAACGGTCTGCACTTTCTTTCTTTTGATACGGGTCAGACCCCCATGTTCCGGAACGACCGTTCTTTTCATTATTAAAACGGCCTTCTGAACAATAGGAAGAAAACTCTCTCTTGACATCATCTGCCATATTCTTAAAGTCTCTTTTGATATTTTCCATTTCTTTGGAACGAGAAAGCTCTTCAATCTTTCTGCGTACCTTATATTCAAAATCCTCTGGCATGGCAGGGTTCCTCCATTCATCCTCATTTTTATTCTCATTATAGAACATTTTTCCGTAAAGTACAAGAAGCATACGCCTGCATCAAAATAATTAAGGATTTATTTAAAATATCAAAAATCTCTTCCAAAACCCACAGAATCTTCTTTTCTCCTCTGAAATTGGCGCAAATATTTTTTTTATTTCTGCAAACATTAAAAAGGACATCAAGGACAATGACCGATTTTATATGAAATAGGATTTCCAAATAAAAAAACTTTATGAAGTGTGAGGAATTTCAAGGTGAAACCAATTTTTGTCTTTTCCGGAAGGATCTCCCACAGGAGATTTTTCTATGAATCCTGGCGAATATTCAGTGCGCTGTTTTCTGTTCTTGTTATGGGCAGCCTTTGTTTTGCGCTCTATCTTTCCTCCCAGCTTCCCGACCGCTACTACCTTGCCAAAGGAGAAACCTTTTCCATCGGGGACAACAAGATGATACAGGCTGTCAGCAGCAGCTCGTATCCTCTTTCTGTCTATTCCTCTGCAGGGAACACCTTTCAGATGGATTTAAAGCTGTTTGGACTAATCAACATTAAGGATGTCAATGTCCAGGTGGTTGATCGTCGCGTCGTTTCTCTGTGTGGTACACCGTTTGGCATCAAGATGGTAACAGACGGTGTTATGGTAGTGGGAACCGGCAATGTAACCGATATGCAGAGCCAGTCGGTCAATCCCGCCAAAGAAGCTGGAATACAGGAAGGAGACGTCATCCTTTCTGTCAACGGGGAAAAAATTTCTTCCAAAAAACAGCTGACCAAACTGGTCAGCACGTGCGGTGCCACCCCTATTTCCATAACTGTCCGTCGCGGAAACGATCTGCAAAACCTGACCGTGTCTCCCGTAAAGTCCTCGATGGACAACGACTATCATCTGGGGCTTTGGGTGCGGGACAGTTCCGCAGGAATCGGAACAATGACCTTTTTCGACCCCAACAACGGCTGTTTTGCCGGACTTGGACATGCAATCTGTGACGTCGACACTGGACAAATCATGCCTCTTTCCCAGGGTGAAATTGTGGAAGCCTCCATTATCGGGGTACAGGCAGGCAGCGCCGGATCTCCGGGACAGCTTCAAGGAGCTTTTGTCGCAGACAGCCCGGTCGGTCAGCTGTATCAGAACAGCTACAACGGTGTTTACGGCAAACTTTCTTCTCTGCCTCCTTATTCTCAGACCATCCCAATGGCACAAAGTCAGGAAGTGAAGGAAGGTCCTGTCCAAATCATGACCACTGTGGAAGGTGAAAAGCCGCGTCTGTTTGACGCATATATCGAAAAGGTATCGCTTTCTCAGGATGAACCTACTAAAAACATGGTGCTGCGAATCACCGACCCAGAGCTTCTGGAATTATCCGGTGGAATTGTTCAAGGTATGAGCGGCAGCCCCATCATTCAGGACGGCATGTTGGTTGGGGCGGTGACTCATGTGTGAGTACGTCCATGATACCTACAAACCCTCAAATTTTAGGGAGTCGAGGATAAAGATCGATGACAATCTGTCCGTCGGCTCCCTTAAAATATTCAATTCGTTCCAATATTTCCTTTAAGAGTTCGTTTCGTTCCTGGTTGGTCATATGGTCGTAGCTTGCAAGCAGCTCCTCTGTCTGAGGAATCAGGCTTGCTTTGGAGGATTGGCTTTCTTCCAGCCGCTGTACTTTCTTTTGAAGTTCTGCTTTTTGAGCTTCCAGATCTTCCATCGAAAGGACAAGCTTTGCTCTTCTGTTCTGAAATACTTCGAAGGAATAGACTCCCTGTTCTACCAAGTCAAAGGTATTTTCCAGCTGTTTGGATAGCTTTTTAAGCTCCTGTTCGATTTTCATCAGCTGTTTTCTGGTAATCTCGATATCGTCTGTATAACCGACCGTATCGATTTTAACCTTATATCCCTTCAACCAGCTTTTCAGTGCTCCAATAATCTCCTTTTCCACCACATCAAAGTATGCGCTGCAATTATGGCAGTTTCTTGAATTGGTGCAGCGAAGGCGAGGAGCATGATTTCTTGCTGCTGTCATGGTTGTTCGACCGATTCGCTTGCCGCATATCGAGCAGAAAAGCAAACCGGAAAAAGGATTCATCAACTGATATTCTTCCCGAACCGGTGCTGTTGGCTTTCGGTCCAGCCGGATTTCCTGCGCTTTCATAAAGTCTTCTTCGCTGACCAGTGCTGGATGTAATCCATTATAAATATCGTAAGAGCTCATATCCTTTTTGCGTTTGATACGCTTTTTAATCTCTCCGTTTTCGATACTTTTGACCTGTCTACTCCATCCTCTTCGAATCTTTCCCATATAGACGGGATTTGTAATAATCTGAGAGATGGTCGAATAGGTCCAAAGATCGCCATGTCGGGTTGGAACTTCGCGGTCATTCAGATAGTTTGCAATCATCTTTGTTCCCTGATGATTGAGATACATCTCAAAAATCTTCTGGATAATCGGTGCTTCCTCCGGGTGCGGCTCTAAAGTATAGCCTTTTTCGTTTGGAAGCTTAACCCGGTTATATCCATAAGGAGCGATGCTTCCAATCCATTTTCCTTCTGATGCACTGCTGTCCCGTCCGCGAATCAATCTTCGGTTGATGGTCTTATACTCCCTTCGGCTCATAAACAAGCCAAACTCAAAGTACTCTTCATCAAATTCATTGGATGGGTCATAGATCTTGGTCGGAGTGATAATCTTTGTTCCCGAAAACTGAAACACCTGGCTGATATACGCCTGATCGGCTCCGTTTCCTCTTGCCAAACGCTCAACATCGACAACAAGGACTCCGGCATAAAATCCGGCATTCACCTCTTCCAGAAGCTTCTGAATTTCCGGTCTTGCGGCGATTGACTCACCAGAAACGACCTCATAATAGGTTTTTGCAATATAATACCCTCGCTGTGCAGCCAGCTTGTCCAGAATTGCTTCATGGCGCTTGAGCGTTTCCTCAATGCTCAGTTCTGCATAATCCCTGTCAAAACGCGACTTACGAAGATATTTTACATATTGCTCCATCTGGGGCCCCCTTTCTGGTTTCATTATAAGGTGAAACGTATTTTTCCGTCAATGATACGGATCACGCTAAATTCTGGAAAAATACGCAGCTTTATTGCGAGACGGTATTTTCATCTTGAACAGCAACCGCTTCCTCTGTTGTATTCCTTCTCTTGTAGTAATTGCTCACAATCTGATTCAGATGAGAGATACAGCCTTCGCTTGGAGCGTTGCAATACTCATCGTGAATGCGAACAATCGAAGATTTTGTTTTGATTTCAGTTCTAATCATAGCTTCTCCTTTCGACGAAAGAAAAAAATCCTGCAATAACAGTATGAACCACCACAAACAAAACTATTCAAATATGGGAAACAGCCACACCTTGAACCAACATTTTGAAAGTTCCGGTGTGGCTGTTTTATCTTCTTATTATATGTATCGTATTCTTGCTCGTCCCCCGATACTGGGAATATGCAGGCCTGTCTGCGGCAACAGACACCGTGATATCAGCTTTTTTTACCGATACCCCCCTTTTACCCTGCGGTACGGGATTTTTACGGTCCTCTTCATCATGGCGTCATGGCGTATCCGACCTGCCAGTGCCGGAGTATAAACGTTCAGGTTACCGCTCTTACCTTTGATACCATTGATTTGGCGGATATTTTCCGCAGGTAGTCGTCGCGTCTGCGCTTATTTCGCTTTCTGTTTGCAATACAGGCCATGATGAAGTTTATAACCTACATACTGATGTAAGCGGCCTTCTGCCACTGTTTATCAAAGTACACGAGAATGAAAACCCTCTCATATACTTTCCCGTTCAGAAGGCTCATTTACAACCAAATATCACTTTAAAATTCATAAAATTCTTTCAGAAGTTTTCTTAATTTTATCAGCACTGCCTGCTTTCTTTTGTTCACTGCTTGCTGGGAGATATGGAGCAGTATTCCTACCTCCTGTTCTGTTTTTTCTTGATAAAACAGCAGGTTGATCAGCTCCCTCTCTTCTGGGTTTAAAAGCGACAGTGCCTTCCTGACAATCTCTACATCCAGAAGCTTCTCCACCTGGACCTGCACGCTTACTTCCTGAATCACAAACTGCTGGTTTGCCTCCAGCAGACGCTCATAGGAGTCTTCCCTACTTGGGAGAAAGGATGATGTTTTCTTACTGAATTTTTCTGCTTTGAGGTCATAGGTGAAATATTCCTCTTTTCGCTCAAAGTGTTTATAAGCCCGATAAATTTCTTCACTTACCGGGACTGCTTGTCCATTTATGTAAATATTGTAGCTTGTATCCTTCTTACACATTCTATTGTCTCCATTTCAATTCAGTTAGTGATTTATAAATCGAAATGGAGCGGAGGCAAGCGGGATCGATATTCTATATTTTTACAGAGTAAAAATATAAGCATAATCATTTGCGTATGTATGCAAATGATTATGCTTATGAATACCCAATATTCATAAAATCACCTCAATGGGTGTTCTATCCTAAAAGTGCTGTTTTACGAATGTTTAAAACCGTATATCATCATAATTATCTAAATCTTAGCACCTAAAAAATAAAACCTCCTATTCGGAGGTTTTATTTTTATTGCTTTAAGTTTTTTATCATTCCTAATATCATCATAACAGATTCAAAGACAATTGCGTTGCTAACAGCAATAGCCATAGTCTGTGTAACATTTAACACATTTAATACTATAAACAAAATCAAACAACATACAACACAAATTTTGGCTCGGTAACCGTAAACTTTCTTTTCAAGATTGTCTAACTGTTTTTCGTGATTGTCTACAGGGCTAAATAAAAAGATAAAGGCACTTGATAATATCAAAAGCACAATATCTACTTTAAATAAAACACCTGCAATGCTCACCTTGCACAGTACAGAATTCAAAATAATCGTAGATAAGCTTACAAAATAGCACCTTAAAATGCTTGACGCGTGATAGCCTCCGCTATAGGATCTTAAGAATGAATAAGCAATGAGGAACAATATCGTTTCTTTTAATGCTCCCACCAACAAAGCATATATGATAAAGCTTGTTATATATGCCATCTTTAACAATAACATTTTTAAACCATATTGATAAATAGGAACATCTTGCTTCGAAACTATTTGATTTTTTACTAATTCCTCACAAATACTATTTATTATGCTTTCCATTAAAACTTACGCAATTTTTTTATCTGCTTTGGTTCTGTAGGTTGATAATTAAATGCCGGACAAGCTGTATTTGCCATTTTTTCTACTTCTTTTCTTGTAAGTTTTTCCACCTTTTTTAAAATATAATTTTTAAATTTCATTTGTCCTTCTCCTTTTTTTATTTTTAGTATACAATCTACGCCATATTTTGACAAGAAACTTTAAAACACTTACAGAAAAAAGGGGAAAAATACAATATATTATTGCTCAACCGGAATGATAATTCTTATTTTAAAACAAGAATCATTAAATTCCAGCTCAATATCCCCTCCATACTTCTTTACAGTATCCTGAACATTTGACAATCCTATCCCAAAATGTCCTGGCTTATTGGAGTGTAATATTCCTCCTTGAAAATCGGGTTTATTTTCTACACTATTTTCCAGTCGAATGATTAACATTTTCTTATATTGATGAATATGTAACTCTATTCTTCGTTCTCCTTCTCTGATCTGCTGACATGCTTCTATTGCATTATCCAAAACATTTCCCAAAATAATGACCCAATCCAAATCATTAATAAAATCGAGATCCAGATTCTGCACTTCCACATGAAAACAGATTCCTTCTGTTTTTGTTTTTTCAATCTTGCTATTAACTAAAGTCGAAATAATTTTGTTTCTTGTATTAAATCCAGAATTGTTTTTATCTATATTTTCTATTACTTTGTTGATATATTCCTTTGCTCTCGTATTTTCACTGAAACTTAAACCTTCTATCGCCAGAATATGGTTTTTCATATCATGTAATATTTTTCTGGATTTTTCATACTGTTCCTGAAGCTGCTGCAGATGTTGATATTCTAATTCATCTTTTTGTTTTGATAGAATCAACTCTTTATTCAGTTGCTCCTCTATATGAAGAAGATGATACAGATAAATTCCAAGAAGATCAAATACTAAAAAAAAGAACAGTGTAATGGATAAAACCTCAATGTTTGTTGCGTGTTGCTCTGACAATAATACCCCATATATCAAGATAATTAATTCTACTAAAAGAGCAATAAATGATACTGCATTAATATCCAATCTACTCTTCTTATATTGATTTCGATTAATATATCGGACAATTAATTTTATTGTCACTACGATTAAAACGCTACTGGCGATTGGCATACAAAGTCTGAAAAAACCTATGTGTAAAGCTTGCTCTGCTTCTATTTGAAAGAGTAATGATACAATTGGTATTGAACTTATATCCATAATTACCAAATACATATAAAAAAATGATGTATAAATCACCTTATTTCTATATTGTTGGTAAAAATAGGAGATAAGTATCATTGAGCTAAAACCAAATCCAGTCATCCAAAGAGAATTTTTATGTAAAGAAATAATCAGAATATATCCTAAAGCAAAAAGTGCCCATAACAAAAAATAGATTCTCGTTGGATATTTATCTTTGCGTCCATATACCTTTTCCATAAAGTAACAGGATGCTCCTGTTACCGTAAATACTGGCAATATGGTAGAAATTAATGTTGTAAAAAAAAGAATATGAACCTCCTCCTCTCTATCAAATCATATAATAAGTATCTTCCAGAAAATCATAATATTTCTTCTTAAATTCTACAGTCCTTTTTTGTGACAATGGTATCAAGTCCCCATTGTCGATAAAAATATCATAACCCTTTAAATAATCAATATGTAAAAAATTGACAAGAAAGCTTTGGTGTGGACAAGCAAATATGGATTGATCTATTTTTTTATAAATTTCCTCTATGGTTCCTTTAAATATATATTTTCCGTCTTTCGAAACCATCCTTACCTTTCTCTCATAGGTTTCAAAATAATAAATATCTTCTATTGCTACATGTTTCACACCCATTTCTGTCATAATACTGAGGCGGTTATGGGGTGATTTCTTTCCTAAATATTTTAACGCTTCATCAAGAATACTACTGATGCTGTTTTCATTTACAGGTTTTGTTATATAACCAAAAGCATGTACAGAATAAGCTGTTTGTGCATATTGAGCATAACTTGTAACATAGATAATCTGTCCCCAACTTGATTTTTTTCGAAATGCCTTTGCCACTTCAATTCCATTATATTTGGGCATTTCAATATCCAGAAACATAATATCAAAAAACGGCATAGTTTCTATTAATTTCTTAGAGTCATAATATTGCTGAATCACTACGGGTATTTCTTTTTGACGAAAATATTCTTCAATTATTTCAAATAAATCATCATTTATTTCATAACTATCATCACAAATTATCACAGACAGCATAAGGAGCTCCTCACTTTGGTCAAAACTAGTATATCTAAATATCTTTTTTATTATAACATAATTTATAG